>Ga0315914_1003110_pt1 | contig 25310 bp, 24 predicted proteins | sample MpolenodulesMG_FD_203920 | JGI IMG/M metagenome (GOLD analysis project Ga0315914, IMG submission 203920) | Medicago polymorpha root nodule microbial communities from Los Angeles, California, United States - elongated nodules | ecosystem: Host-associated > Plants > Roots > Nodule | place: USA... | reverse complement strand
CTCTTAAACCGATTGAATAACTTTGGAAGCGATGTTCTAGTTCGTTAACCCTAAGTCTTAACTCTCAACTTCCTATCTCTAGTTTCATATGTTGAGTTAATCACAATTACTATGTCCGGTTCAATAGCTAGGGTCAGTAGTCAATTGAAACCTAAATTCAATTCAAGCAATCGATAGAAGCTAGTGTTAATAGTCATACACACGATATTAAGAAAAGCATTAAGCAAGAATAATTATGAATAAAGACTAAATTATATTGATAACAATAGAGTCAAAAACTACATGGATTCACAGATACAATAGATTCATCTTGGCTTAATCAACAAGAAAATTTAGCTCGACATGATCAAATAAATAAACAACATAGTAAAGAAAATAAACCGATAGAGTTCCGTCGTTGCTGACTTTGCTCCTCAATTCCTTCTCAATGGCTACTGTTGATGTTTCTTTTCATATCCATGTGCCTCACTTCTTGTCTCGTGATGCGTGTCTTTTTCCAAACCAAAGTGATATTGCCGCCTGCTATTCCAAAACTGCAAAATGTGAATGAATGGTAAAGTGTGTGGCTTCCACATATATAGCCGCTTGAAACCTACTTTCCTCCCAATTTTCTTCTTCACCGTGTTCCATTTTTTACTTGCTGCCTTCCAATTTTCTTGGGTCAACACACAATGGATCAAAGGCCCATCATATTTTCTTCTATTAGCACTCGCCACCAAATCACCTTTTGTTGTGAGAAACAATAAGCAATTCTTCCTTATTTGACTCAATAAATCAAAAACGAAACGTTATTTAAAATGACTCTAAATTAAATACTAAACTAATAAAAATAGACTAAAACTTAATTAAAAAGACTCTAAAAATGTGATATAACGGATTGTCGTCACTAGACATTATGCACTAGGAACTTAAAGATGAATGAGGCATAGACATTCATGTCACAATAAGAAGCTTTGTGTGCCTTTCCAGCCGCACTCTTTCCATACCTCTTTCCCTTAATGAGTATCTCATCCTGGATCTTACCATGATCCCAATCATTTTTGTCTTGGCATAGTAGCACTATTGCACCTGATCAGGTTCATATGGTTCAGGGAAGGTAAAGTGGTTACCAAGGTATTCATTTATGGCATCCCGGTCAAAACGGATGGTTTTCCCCCCTCATAAAGGTGGTATAAGATAAGCTTTTGTCTTTGTCGGTCCCCTCGGGTAAGGCATTAGCATAAAACTCTCTTAAAATGTCTAAGTTGATGTTGGTGTGAAGGTTAAGCAGGGTCTGCCACTTTCGACGCACTAAGATTGCCAAAATCCCACTCCATTTGCCCTTGAGGTTTATGGTGAAGACCTTATCGTGCCAGGTGCCTCTCTTCTCTTGTTGGAGGAACCTTGCATAGGTTTCTGCGAGACTGAAGCGGGTTTCGTCATAGTTCCTGGGTGGAGGTGGTGGGTATGACCCGGAGGATGTGGTTGGGGGGTTCTTTCTCTTAGAGCCAGTTGTGCCTTTAGGCGCCATCTGCAAATCAGCCAGAAAATTCCAACTTACATCATAGAAACAATTAGAATAAGTATGTAATAGAATGGGTTAAGGCAGATTGGAAAAAAATTCACGGTTCTAGGAAACTCGCTTTGAACTCGCTTAAGCGAGCATTCGAAGAAAATTTGGGTTTCCCATATGAATGCTCGCTTAAATGAGAATACGTGGCTCTGAGCGAGTTGCAACAGACCTGTGCAAATCAACATTTTTCCAACAATTTTCAACAGCTTTCAACACATTTTCAACCCTAAATCTCTACAAACTCATTAGTGATCTATAAAGGAACTAAAATCACAACTTTTGCCAAAAAATCATTCAAAACCCTTATTTTTCAAAGTTTATAAAATGGGTGAGATTTTCCAAAAAGTGAATGTTCATGGCATTTGAGTTGTGATGCTTGTTCATTTTCATCATTATAGATCCTATTAAGCATAATCTCTAACAATCAAAGTTCTCTAACCCTAGTCCTAACAATTTCTAAAAATGATAACATTGTTTTCACGGACTTGCAATGCTCCTTTGGATTAGTTTGTGTGTTGGTGGTGAAGTCTCGTCCTTGTTAGGTGGCTTGTGCTAATTGTTGTTCCATTTGACCGACTTATGTTTCAAGATTCTTGATGGATGCGTCGGTGTTCTTTTGATTGGCCATGGACAATTGCATGAATTGATTCAATGTTTAATCCATACTTTGAGAACGGTTTTGTCGTGGCGGATATTGATTAAAATTGTGGTATGGTTGTTGTTGATTTGATGGCCCCGCATTTGGCCTCCATGGTTGGCCATATTGATTGAAATTGGTGTGATTCCCTCATTGAAAGTTGTTGCTGTTACCCGGATATCTCTCTTAGTTTGAATTTCTCGGATATTGCCCTTGATTAGAATTTTCTGAATATTGCCCTTGGTATTGACTTGGCCTTCGTTGATTTCCCACAAAGTTTACTTCTTCTTCATCTGGTGGTGGACAATAACATGTGGGGTGTTTTCCTGAACATAACTCACAAAAGTTTACTTGTGGGTGCCTCCTCTCGTTTAGAAGTTGTTCTTTGATTTGGTTTGGCAAATTTTTCATCTCTTCTGTTAGGTTTTTAGATATGTGTTGGCTGCATTTTGTTAAAAGTTTAGTTATAGCAAGATGTCAGAAATAATGTCTTAACATGTTGGTATGACATCAAAATGTGTCTTGATTCGCTTCTTGGAGATTCGCTATTAATTGTGAAGATTTTCATATAATATCTAGAAATTTGTATCATGGGAAGAGTTGACCGAGTTAGCATGGTTCTAGAAACAGGAGAAGGTGGTTTGTGCTTATCTTAGTCCTTTAGAATGTTGTTGAAACATTTAAGGAAACATCTGACGTGCTTCAAATATCTTGTGCTGAAATATCAAGATTTCAACTGATCTTTAGCAAAGGCTTGGGCATCACACCTATTCTGCATTCAGGCTATTTAAACAGAGACAAAAGACCTAATTACTCACTGAAGCTGCAATTTAATAGAGATCTATTTAGGGTTTAAGTCTTTGTAATTTGTGAGCCACTTCGGTATCATATTGATGCTAGAGTTGGACTGTCTTTGATTTGTAATTTTCAATCACTCATAAGCTTTAAAGCAAGAGTAAATTATACCTTTCACAGAGTGTGCCTCCATCATTTTTTATTAATAGGACGGTCACTAGTCTGTGACTAAGAGGAAGTGGGTGGGGGATCTCTCATATCTAGGACTAGAGAGAGTCTTAGGTAGAAGTTTCACGGGTAGTGATTAAGTGAGAAGCTAGTAGACCAAGGGTTTTATGTATGCTTTGAATTGATACTACATTAGTGAATTTCCTTCCTAGCTTGGTAGCCCCCAAACGTAGGTGAAGTTTCACTGAACTAGGTTAACAAACACCTTGTGTCGTTTACTTCTTGTATATCTCTTATTGTTTGTTGACAAAGTTATTATGAAGTTTTGACATCGTTCTTGACACTCGTCGGGACATCACACATAACATCTTGTCTGAGTGCTGGAATTTCAATTGGCATCAGATCAGACACCCTGTTCTATTTCTGGGTGAGCTCTGGGGAAATTTTTTGGCGCTATGGAAAAAGAAGGAGGACAAGGTAATACACCACCTGTTTTGGATGGGTCCAACTATGATTACTGGAAAGTGCACACGATAGCTTTCCTTAAGTCTGTTGATAATAGAACGTGGAAAGATATTCTAAAGGGCTGAGATCATCCTCTAACTAAGGATAAAGATGGTAATGATACGACTGAGCTGAAGCCTGGAGAAGACTGGTCAAAGGAAGATGATGATCTTGCTCTTGGAAACTCCAAAGCCTTGAATGCCTTGTTCAATGGGGTTGACAAAAACATATTCAGACTAATAAGCAATTGTACTATAGCCAAGAATGCTTGGGACATCTTGACAACCACTCATGAAGGTACTTCAAAGGTTAAGATGTCAAAACTGCAGCTAATCACCACCAAGTTTGAGAATCTCAAAATGGGAGATGATGAATCTATTCTTGATTTTCACATGAACATTATTGAACTTGAAAACACATCTGGTGCTTTGGGAGAAAGGATGTCTGAAGAAAAGCTAGTAAGGAAGATCCTGAGATCTCTTTCTAAAAGGTTTAACATGAAAGTAATTGTCATTGAAGAAGCCCGAGATATAAAGAATATGAAAGTAGAAGAACTCATTGGGTCCCTTCAAACTTATGAGATGGAAACCTGTGATCACATTGAAGAAAGAAGGAAAGGGATTGCCTTGCAGTCAAACACCTATATTAATCAAACTAAAGATAACTTAGAAACTGATGAAGAAGTATTGGAAGCCTTAGCACTCATTGGAAGGCAGTTCAACAATATTCTCAAGAAAATAAACAGAAGGCGGGGTCTCATGTCAGAAACATTCCATCTAAAATCAATAATGGATCTCCATGAAAAGAGAGAATTGATTATAGAATGAATCAAGGAAAAGGTGCTCAGTGTCATGCATGTGAGGGTTTTGGTCATGTTAGAACCGGATGTCCGAATTACTTCAAGAATCAAAGGAAAGGCTTGTCAGTAACCTGGTCTGACGATGATTTAGCTAAACCTGAACATGAAAATCTGAATCATGTGACATCTTTGACTGGAAGGTACGAACCTAAGGAGGAGTGTGAAAGTGAAGGAGTTTCCAATAAAGAATTAGCTAACTCATACAAGTAACTTTACACCAGAAGTGAAGAACTAATCAAGACTAGAGATAAGAACAAGAGGATTATCACCCAATTGCAAAAAGAGAAGACCAAATTAGGGTCAACCAATACTGATCTTCAAAATGAGGTAATTCTTCTATCCTTTAAACTTGACAGCAAGACAAAGACCATTAGAATGTTGAATAGTGGGTTTGATACTCTTGATGAGATACTGCTGGTTGGGAAAAATGCTGGAAATGTCAAAGGAATAGGGTTCAATTACAAAAATCTGAACAAGCAAGAAAAAACCCATGTCACTAAGTTTGTACCCTCTAAGACAAAGTAGGATGTCACAATTTCCAACAAAAATGGTCACAATTTCAGAATAATGCCAAATTTACCCCTTGGAAATGTCAGTACTGCAATAAAAATGGTCACATAAAACCTTACTGTTACCAATTGTATGGGTTTCCAAAAGGCCTAAACTATTCCAGAAGAAATCATGTAACTAGGAAGGCTTGGGTAGTCAAGAAGACTGAAACAACTCATATAGCACATACATCTTTCAGAGCTTCCTCTACAGAAGATTGGTACTTTGATAGTGGATGATCCAAACATGTGACTGGTGTCAAAAGCTACTTAGAAGATATTCGATCTCATTTAACTAGTTTTGTCACTTTTGGTGATGGAGCAAAGGGAGAAATCTTAGGGATTGGTAAGTTCGCCTGTACTGGACTACCTAAACTTGATGATGTTCTCCTAGTTAAAGGATTGACTGCAAATTTGATCAGCATCAGTCAATTATGTGATCAAGGTTTAAAAGTTAACTTCACAAAATTAAAGTGCTTGGTCACAAATGAGCAGAATGAAGTCATCATGAAAGGAACAAGGTCAATGGATAACTACTATGGTTGCCCAAAGAAACTGAAGAATCTTCCACATGTCTAATGACCAAGGATGAAGAAGTCAAACTATGGCACCCGAAATTTGGTCATCTAAATCTTAAGGCATGAAAAGGATCGTGATTGAAGACACTATCAGAAGTCTTCCAAAACTTGAGATAGAAGAAGGAAAGATTTGTGGAGAATGTCAGATTGGAAAGCAAATCACAATGTCATACCCAAGGTTGCAACATCAGACCACGACAAGAGTTCTTGAACTTCTTCATATGGACTTGATGGGTCCAATGCAAGTAGAAAGCCTTGGTGGTAAGAGATATGCATTTGTATTCGTAGACGGCTATTCAAGATTTACATGGATAATCTTTATTAAAGAAAAAACGGATACCTTTGAGGAATTCAAGGATATCTGTCACAGACTTCAAAGAGAAAAGGGTACAAGTATCATTAAAATTAGAAGTGATCATAGTAAGGAATTTGAGAATGCCAAATTTTTTTACTTTTGCTCCTCAAAAGTAAATAGTCATGAATTTTCTTCTCTTATCACTCCTCAACAAAACAGAGTTATTGAACGAAAGAACATGACCCTTTAATAATCCGCGAGAGTAATGCTACATGCAAAGAAACTTCCTATCACTTTTGGGCTGAAGCCATGAACACTGCATGTTACATTCAAAATCGTGTCACCTTGAGAACTAGCACAACATCAACTCTGTACGAATTGTGGAAAGGGAGAAAACCTATTGTTAAATATTTCCATGTCTTTGGAAGTAAATGCTACATACTAACTCAAAGAGAACAAAGAAGGAAGATGGATCCGAAGAGTGATGAAGAAATCTTTCTTGGTTACTCTACGAAAAGTAGAGCATATATGGTGGTTAATTCAAGAACAAAAGTCATGATGGAATCTATCAATGTCATTGTTGATGACTCTCAGGAAAATAAGCCAAATGTTCAAAAGGATGTTGGAACATCATATCTTCAGAATGATGATTCTGGTATGGAAGAGGAAACTGCACCGAGTAATGAAGATATCGAAACTGAAGTGGACGATCCTTAAATCAGGAAAGGACCATCTATTAGAATTTAAAAGAATCATCCCAAGGATCTGATCATTGGAAATCTTGATCAAGGAATTACAACCAGGTATAGAGAAGTAATATCCAACTCATACTTTGTCTAAAAAATTGAACCTAAAAATGTTAAAGAAGCCCTTACTGACGAATTTTGGATAAATGATATGCAAGAAGAATTGAATCAGTTTAAAAGAAATGAAGTGTGGGAGCTTGTTCAAAGACCTAAAAATGTAAATGTCATTGGGACAAAATGGATTTTCAAGAACAAATCTGATGAAGAGGTTGTTGTTACAAGAAACAAAGATAGACTAGTGGCTCAGGGATACACTCAAATTGAAGGTGTAAACTTTGATGAAACCTTTGCTCCAGTTGCCCGCCTAGAATCAATCAGACTACCACCAGGTGTGGCATGCATGCTAAAGTTTAAGCTTTTTCAAATGGATGTTAAGAGTGCATTTCTAAATGGCTACCTAAATGAAGAAGTGTATGTTGAACAACTAAAAAGATTTATCGATCCTTCCTTTCGATAACATGTGTACAAATTGAGAAAAGCGTTGTATGGGCTGAAACAAACAGCAAGAGTATGGTACAAAAGGCTAACATAATTCCTAGTCAAAAATGGATATAGAAAATGAGGAATTGACAAGACTCTTTTTGTTAAGAATGAAGATGGCAGAATAATGATAGCTTAAATATATGTTGATGACATTGTGTTTGGCGGAATGTCAACCCAGATGCTCCAATATTTTGTCAAACAAATGCAATCTGAATTTGAGATGAGCCTAGTTGGAGAACTGACCTACTTTCTTGGCTTACAAGTCAAACAAATGGAAGACACCATTTTTTTTTGTCTTAATCATATATGCCAAAAGCATTGTTAAGAAGTTTGGTCTGGATGGTGCTAGTCGTAAGAGAACACCTGCTGCAACACACTTTAAGCTAACCAAAGATGAAAAAGGTGAAAATGTTGATTAAAGCCTTTATAGAAGTATGATAGGAAGTCTATTATATCTTACAATCATCAGACCTGACATCACCTTTGCATTTGGGGTATGTGCTAGATATCAAGCTTAACCTAAGATGATTCATCTCATTCAAGTGAAAAGAATTTTAAAATATGTCAGTTGCACCAGTGAGTATGGAATGATGTATTCAGATATTGTGATGCAGACTGGACAGGTAGTGCAGAAGATAGAAAAAAGCACCTCTAGAGGATGTTTCTTTCTAGGAAATAAACTTATCTCTTGGTTTAACAAAAAAGCAAAACAGTGTGTTCCTATCCACCGCAGAAGATGAATACATTGCAGCAGGAAGTAGTTGCTCTCCATTAGTTTGGATGAAGCAAATGTTAACAAAATATAATGTTAAGCAGTATGTCATGACATTGTATTGCGATAATCTGAGTGCTATCAACATAACCAAAAATCCCATTCAACAAAGCAAGACAAAGCACATCGATATTCGTCATTACTTTATTAGAGATCTAGTGGAAGATAAAGTAGTCACTCTTGAGCATGTAGCAACTGGAAAAAAACTTGCAGATATCTTTACTAAAGCTTTGGATGCAAATTAGTTTGAGAAACTAATGGGCAAATTGGGAATTTGTGTCTTTGAAGCAAGGGAAGTACTATACTATTTTCTCTCCATCTCTCACAATGAAGTTTGTTGACCAAAAAGAAAAACCATAAAAGGCCTTGGAAACCACTCCAAGAAAGGGCTCTACCTCCTCTGAATCTCGTTCTAACCGTAAAGAAGGTTCATCACAGATCATCACTGATGTTGTCCCTGTCACTGCTGTCCCTAGTCGAATCCCAACAAAAAGCATAACAAAATCCTCAATCATAGAAAGAGGTACTCCCCTGTCTGTAAGCAAGGCTTCCACTCCATCTGTATCTGGTCCAGAACTCTCAAACATTGCCAAATATGTTGATCCTAATAGTGTCATAAAGAAACCACACGGTAAGTTCAGTCTTTATATTGATCACATTGTTTCTAACTCTGCAACACTTGTACAGCCTAGTCCTGATGAAATAAAAGGTCAATCCATCGATGATTAGTCAATCTCAAAGGATGACAACACAGAGGTTGTAATGATCCCTGTTGATACTATTACAAACCCTAACTAACATAATGTTGTACCGAATGTTGTGATATCCTTAGCACAAACTACTGATATTCCTCATGCAACCAATCCATCTGAACTCGATGAGAAGTCTGAAGAGGAATCATATGCTTAAGAGAAAAAGGACTCCTCAGATAGTGATGAGGAAGAGGGGTCTGAAAATAAGCTGGATGGCTCTGAGAATGAGGAAGAAAAAGATGAATCTGATGAAAAGATTGTATCTGCGAATAGCTCAGAAGATTAAAAGGAAAGTATGTCCATTGATAATGATAAGGATACTGAAGATGCAGTGAATCTGAGTGAAGCAGATGAAATACCGCTGGAGAGCATGATTGTTGCTGAAAGTTTGAAATATAGGAAGGACAAGTCTATCGTTGTTGGGAGTCAACCCACTAAGGATACCAAAAAGAAGGTGATCGTGGGACCTGCTAAAACCGGAGTAAGGTCATCTCTCCAAAAGCAAAGGAAATGTCTCAGAAAAGGAAGGAAGTACCCTCCACAGATTTTGAGTATGATGTCGAAGAGGATGCTCTAAGCATCATGCCACTAGCTAAAAGAAGAATGTTTGGGATGAAGATTCCAGCAAGTGTACCTGAGACACCTACATATAACATATCCTTCCATCATGGTGCCAACACTCTTAAGTGGAAGTACATATGTCAAAGGAGATTGGCATTAGAAAGAGAATTGGGAAAGAATGCACTTGAGTGCGAGCAAATCATGGAACTCATTAATGAAGCTAAATTAAGAAGAAGTGTAAGTAGCTTTTGCAATTGTTATGAAATGTTGGTGAAAGAATTCATAGTCAACATTCCTAAGGATTATGATAATCCCCTAAGCAGTGAGTATATGAAGGTATTTTTCCGAGGAAAGTGTGCAGAATTCTCCTCTGAGATAATTAATAGATTTTTAGGCAGGAGTGAGGAAGAACATGTTGAGGTGGAAATCACGGATAATGATATTTGCAAGGAAATTACAGCAAATCAAGTCAAAAAATGGCCTGTCAAAGGTAAGTTGGCCCCAAGCAAGTTAAGTGTGAAGTATGTCGTTCTCCACAAGATAGGAGATGCAAATTGGGTGCCAACCAATCATATCTCCACTATTGCTACACGTTTGGGAAGATTTATTTACATTGTAGAAACAAAAACTAACTTCAACTTTGGTTCATATGTCTTTGAGCAAACAATGAAGCATGATCAAACATCTTCTATAAAGATGCCCATTGCCTTTCCATCACTCATTTGTGCTATCTTTCAAAACCAACATCCTTGAATCTTGGTAAGTTCTGATGTTGCAATTAAGAGGGAATCTCCTCTTACTTTTCACTATAAGTTGCTTGAAGGGTCATATGTCTCAGACATTGTCCTAACATCTGAACAAGTAGCTGCCAATTTTACTACAAAGGAAGGTATCCTTGCTGAGCTTCAAGAAATGTCCAAAACCTTGGAAGAAACAATCCAGTCCAGCACTGAAAGGAAAGCTAGTGTGGACAAGCTGATCATGAGACTGTTAGCACAAGCCACTATGGATGCTGACAAAGAAAATGTTGACGACAATACAGAGGATGTTGTAGATAAGGACACTAGTGATAAGGAGGATGAGGACACAGAAGACAATGTAGACATTTAATTTTTTTTTCTTTCGTTACTCCTTGATATTTATGGGCAATGACTGGTCTATAATATCTATACTTTATGCTTTGTGCTTTAACAATCTACTACTTTAGCTCTTTATTCATTATAGTTTGTCGGAATTTATGGCTAAAAAGGGGGGGTAGCTTATAATATGGTAGTTTAATATGGTAGATTTTCAATATGCATGTTGCTAAGGATTCATTGCCTGAGGGGGAGCATAAATATTTTTCTGATCTACCATTGAGGGGGAGCATTATCTCTTACTAACCTACTTATACATGAATAGGTTTATGCTAGTATGTGCTTGATTTAAATGCATGTGGGTGTGTGTGTTATGGTGAACTGATGTCTTACCAGATGCCCTAACATCTTGATGATATGAGAAATTTATTTTTTTCTCTGATGCATTATATGTGGGAGTTTATTTCTCCCTGGACTGAAAAGATTATATGAGAGTTTATTTTTCTCTATGGAGTTTATTTCTCCTGATACTTTTTGTCAGGCTGGGTTCTATATCTAATCCGCTGCTGCGAACGCCTCTGATGTGCTGGATGAAGTCTCAACATGTCCATCTGTGCATTATTTTTAAGTAAGTTCCTTCTAAATAATGTTGAAGCTCATATGTTATCTTATTTCGTACAAAATTCTTATTACAAAAAGAAAGAAGGTATGACCAAATGATCTCTCACTCTTCAGCTCATGGTGTAGAGATTGTTTTAGCCAAAATTTGCCAAAGGGGGAGATTGTTAGGTTTTTTGACATGTGTTGGCTGCATTTTGTTAAACGTTTAGTTATAGCATGATGTCAAAAATAATGTCTTAACATGTTGGTACGACACCAGAACGTGCCTTGATCTGCTTTTTAAATATTCGCTTTTAATCGTGGAGATTATCATATAATATCTAAAGATTTGTATCACGGGAATATTTGACCAAATTAGCGTGGTTCTAAAGGCAGAAGAAGGTAGTTTGTGCTTATCTTAGTCGTTAAGAATGTTGTTGCAACATTTAAGGAAACATCCGATCTGCTTCAAATATCTTGTGCTGAAATATCGACATTTTAGCTGATCTTTATCCAAGACTTGCGCATCACACCCTTAAGAACGTGGTTTGTGCTTATCATAGTCCTGTGTAATTTATGAGCCACTCTGGTATCATATTGATGCTAGAGCTGGACTGTCTTTGATTTTTAATTTTGATTTGTTAATCATTTTTTCTGTGACCTCATGATTTTAGTTTTAAAAAAAATTGTAGCCTGAGGCATTGTCTTTGTATCCATCTGAGATGGGTTAGTTGTTTGTTGATCCGATGATTTTCGAAAATGCAAAAATATCAACTGATTGTTCTGATGGTCCTATGTCTTATGAGGTCCCGGGTGTTTTTACTCATCATTCCTTGAAAGATGTGTTCCTTAATCTTGTTCGTTATAGTCCATTTGGTCATGTTCAGGTTTGTGATCATTGTCTGAATTTCATTCTTTGTTTGTTTCATACTTTGTTACTTGAACATTTTTGGTTTGTTGTTTGTACATGATGATGCTTTTGTTGCCAGTTTGGACTATGATTATGGGATAGATTTTGGAGATTATTTGGACCGGATGGCCTTTTTTAGGATATGGGTGATTATCCTGTGGCTTATTCCTTAGCTGAGGAGAAATTTTCGAAGTTAGAAGTCTGTAATAAAATAAAGTTGTCTGAAGGATTTGTCGAGGTGGACGAATAGGGTTTGGTTATTGGTGAAAAGGTTGGAAGGGTGAGACATGTGTAACCGTTTTAGTTTTATGTCGGGATCTTTCATTCTTATTTTTGTGTATTTTGATGGGTATTCAAGATATATCATTGTGTTTATTATTGCATCCTCATTGTTATTTGTAATAGGCCATCGTTATCTGTAATAGGTCACCCTTATGTTGTGTACCTCATTACTGGGATTTTATTTTCATTGTTGTTGCTATTAGAAGGATCTTCCTAAATGTATCATTGTTATGGTGTCTTTCATTTATGTATCATTGTTGTTATCATTTTGTTAACTTTAATCTATCTCTTTCAATCTTTTCCCTGGTTCTTTGGATTTTGATTATTTTTGATATTTTTGATTCTCAGTAATAATATTTCATGATTTTTTTTTTTTAGTTTTTTGTACGATGGACACAGAAATATTATTTATTCATCCTGGTTGCCAACAGTGTATTTTGAATTTTCAACTGAATTATAGTCATTGGTTGTTTTACTTACAATTTTATAGTTCTATGATTCTGTGTTTATTTTTGTTGTAATTTAGTGTTTTATTTATGATAACCATTGATTGTTAAGTTTTTTTTTTATTGGCCAATAAAAATAACTTTAGATTTTTAAATAAAATATTAATGCTTGGCATCTTTTCCCTTTTCAATGTGTAATTGGATGTTGTTTTATGGATATGTCTTTGGATTTGTAGTGTAAAATTAAAAATGTTATTCGATTTTATTCGATTTATTATTGAGTCATTCATTGCTTAAAATTTAATTGAGATTGTTTATGTATTCGAGGGACCAGTATACAAGACAGGTTGTTTAGAGAACAAGTCAATGAATATAATTAATTATCTAACGTTTTAATAATTACATGTAATGCATAAAACAATGTTTATTTTAATATAGAATTGGATAACTGAAAGAGACCTCTCGTTATAAATAATCAAATTTCTACCCTGTTAGATTATAAAATTATATCAATATACATTGATTTAATATTCTTCAGATTTAATTTATATCTTCCTTCCATCAGATAAATATCAATAAATTTCAATCAATCAATGTCATTATCTCTTATCCCTTGGTAGGACCAGTATATACATTAAATGCTATTAAGTTTTACTTTTTTGATTATTTTTTTTATTTGAATTTATTTTTAGGTCCGTTGGGTCACTTCTTTAGTTCTTTTTCCTATACATATACTACTCCACTCTTCTCTTATAAGATAACATACTTCTTTCAATCATTTCCCTGATTCTTTGGATTTTGATTAATTTGGATATTTTTTATTCTCAGTTATAATATTTCATGATTTTTTTTTTAGTTTTTTGTACGATGGATACAGAGAAATATTATTTTTCAATCCTGGGTTACCAGCAGTGTATTTTGAATTTTCAACTGAATTATGGTCATTTGGTGTTTTACTTGCAATTTTATAGTTCTATGATTTCGTGTTTATTTTTGTTGCAATTTAGTGTTTTATTTATGCTTACCATTGATTGTTAAGATTTTTTTTTCTTCGTATTGGTTAATAAAAATAATTTTAGATTTTTAAATAAAATATTAATGTTTGGCATCTTTTCCCTTTTCAATGTGTAATTGGATGTTATTTTATGGATATGTCCTTGGATTTGTAGTGTAAATTTAAAAATATTATTTGATTTTAATCGATTTATTATTTAGTCATTCATTGCTTAAAATTTAATCGAGATTGTTTATGTATTCGAAGGGACTAGCGTACAAGATAGTTTGTTCAGAGAACACATCGACGAATATAATTAATTATCCGTTTTTTTTATAAGGCTAGAGTAAATGACATAAGAAATAGTGGCTAAATTGGTATCCAACTCTAATCTTTTGGCAGATGCTAATAAATATTTTATTGAAAAAAGGGGGAAAATACAAATAAAAAAACTTGGGGACATATACCTAACCAGTTTATCCACAAAATGGAGGTCTACCCAAACAGGTAATATGAAAATTAAAAACAACATAAGTGGATTAAAACAGCCTCTTAAGTAGAGGTCTAGACTGCAGTGAATGGACCAACCGTCAACACGGATCAGATCCACGTACCATAATTCTCCCTGCAAAGCACAACAAGATAAACACTCTTTCGAGCCCCAAAGTAAAGACCAAATCAGACCCTCCTTCCGGTGCGGGGAGGAATACTGGAAGTTATAGCCCAGAATCGCAACCACCATCCAGAAACATCTGAATAACCACAACAGTGCGTCACTTGTCAGACCTTGAAGAACGATGACAACCTTGAGGATGATTGTCGCGTCATTTTTCGGATTGGGGTATGAAAATGACGACGACGGTAGGTTAGGAATCCGAGTTGCAGCTTGACGTCGGGGAGGAAATGTCTAATCTGACACATTTACTCAACAATTATAAATCCAATTAATCAGAGACAAGTGAAATTGTCCGCCAACACAGAATCAATTAACTTCGTGTCCCCATCACTTACAACGACCAATAAGATTACGGCCACAGATCAACCTGAATCAGGCCATGACCCCAAAGCCTTCGCCCTTTCGAGCACTGTCCGAAGTGCAGCCCCATGATGGCTGTTCCAGAACAACCAAAGAACCAACCCAGACACAATTAAGCACCCAAATCCGAAAGGGGTTTCAAAAATAGACCCATACGAAGTGGAAGCCAACCACATACGAACAGGTTTCATAAACCACCAAAAGCAAACCCAAAGTAACTTGCTCCAAACTTCTGCAGCACAGAACCACCAAGAACAGCGGCACCGTTTGCAAAGCTTCATGCCCACAACCTCACGAACCAGAGAGAGCTCATATGAGACCCTTGAGCAACCTAGAAGGATGTGATAAAACCACCACCACCGTGAGAGGCGGTGGCTCCAAAAGAAACCTACCCTTACGGGTTCTGAGAGGAGATCCACGTACTACCGAAATCAAGGACGTTGTGGGTCGTCGGCGATTGCAAGATAGGGTGCGAAGCTCCTCGTAGAAACCAAACCCACCGGAACAGACGTGGCTGGAAGATCTAACTGGGGTGGTGATGTGGAGGACTGAAGCCGCTCATCACACCGCCAGGGCATTGAAGCTACATCGGAAAAGTTTTGAGGGACGGTGAACCAGGCGGTGGAGGGTGGCTGTAAGCTAGGCGCCAGAGAAGAAAAAGAAGAAGGTTCGAAAAGAGAGAGCAAATCTTTTAATAAATACTTATAATGCATAAAACAATGTTTATTTTAATATAGAATTGGATGACTGAAAGAGACCTCTCAATATAAATAATCAAATTTCTAACCTGTTAGATTAGAAAATTACATCAATATACATTGATTAAATATTCTTGTGATTTAATTTATATCTTCCTTCCATCAGATAAATATCAATAAATTTCAATCAATCAATGTCATTATCTCTTACCCCTTGGTATGCCACAGTATATGCATTAAATGCAATTAAGTTTTATTTTTTTGATTATTTTTTATTTGAATTTATTTTTAGGTCCGTTGGGTCACTTCTTTAGTTCCTTTTCCTATATATATACCACTCCACTCTTCTCTTATAAGATAACATATTTTTTTCATCCTCGTGAGCTTAGCTCAGTTGGTAGGGATATTACATATTATATGCAGGGGCTGCGGTTTGAACCCCGGATACTCCACTTCTCCACAATTAAATTGTGTGAGCTCTAGCCACTAGACTACTATACCAAAAAAATAAGAAATACTTCTTTCAATCCTTTCCCTGGTTCTTTGGATTTTGATTATTTTGGATATTTTTTATTCTCAGTAATAATGTTTTATGTTTTTTTTTAGTTTTCTGTACAATGGACACAAAGAATTATTATTTTTCGATCCTGTTTTACCAGCAGTGTATTTTGAAGTTTCAACTGAATTATGGTCATTTGGTGTTTTACTTGCAATTTTATAGTTCTATGATTCCGTGTTTATATTTGTTGCAATTTAGTGTTTTATTTATGCTTTCCGTTGATTGTTAAGTTTTTTTTTTTGTATTGGCCAATAAAAATAACTTTAGATTTTTAAATAAAATATTAATGCTTGACATTTTTTCCCTTTTCAATGTGTAATTGGATGTTGTTTTATGGATATGTCTTTGGATTTGTAGTGTAAAATTAAAAATATTATTTGATTTTATTCGATTTATTATTAAGTCATTCATTGCTTAAAACCAGTATACAAGACAGGTTGTTCAGAGAACAAGTCGACGAATATAATTAATTATCTGACTTTTCAATAATTCCTTATAATGCATAAAACAATGTTTATTTTAATATAGAATTGGATGGCTGAAAGAGACCACTCGATATAAATAATCAAATTTCTAACCTGTTAGATTATAAAATTATATCAACATACATCGATTAAATATTCTTGTGATTTAATTTATATTTACCTTCCATCAGATAAATATCAATAAATTTCAATCAATCAATCAATGTCTTTTATATCAATAATTTATATCTTCCTTCTATTATATTTCGTATATATGTAATTGACTAAGTAACGATGTTTTCTATTTAGGATATATCATATATGTAATTGACTAATTGTTGTTTTCTTTATCATCAATATTACTTACATTTATATTTCTATTGTAGTCACTGTCTGTTTTGTGTCTCTTTGTTTGTTTGAGAACGGTGTTATTGTTGATTGTTGTGTGAATGCAATTTCATTGTTGTGCATTATCGTTTTTCTATTTCTGTTTGGTCTAAGTTTTGCGTCAGTTGTTTGCTTTTGAGTTTTAGTTCATATTTTGTATTTTGAGTTTTTATATGTAGTTTAAATTTAATTTTTTTATTGAAGTATCTCAGCCGTATCATATTTGAATTTTAAAATTTTCCCGTTTCTACGTATCGGTGCTGTATCGTATCCGTTTCGTATCATTTATCTGGACTTCATAGACTGAAAGAGACCTCTCAATATAAAAAAATCAAATTTCTAACCTGTTAGATTATAAAATTATATCAATATACATTGATTAAATGTTCTTGAGATTTAATTTATGTCTTCCTTCCATCAGATAAATATCAATAAATTTCGATCAATCTATGTCATTATCTCTTACCCTTTGGTATGCCATAGTATATGCATTAAATGCAATTAAGTTTTACTTTTTTATTTTTTTATTTGAATTTATTTTTAGGTCCGTTGGGTCACTTCTGTAGTTCATTTTCCTATATATATATATATACACACACCACCCCACTTATCTCTTATAAGATGATATACTTCTGTAAGCAACAACATTTCATTAATCACTTTAATGTGTCTTCCATAGTTTTCTCCTTTGTCACTTTTACATTTAGCAGCTTATACATGAATTTTTTTCTTTTTTTTTTGTAAAAACCTTGGTTAGAGCTTCATAATATTATTTAAAGTAGCGAAGATGTTGATGTCTTTTACTAGCTTGGTTTGTCTACAAACTGTTAGGGTGGATTGGAGAGTTAAGGTAAGGGTGATAAGGAAGTGGATCGTTGAGAGCAGCTTTATCCATGGTAGAGTTGGTAGCATTGAACTCATTCTCCTTGACATTGATGTGAGTTTTTACAACATGTAGCAAGTTTTATTTTTTATAATTGTTTTTTGTGTTTGTTACCTTCTTCTTATAGTTTGTGTTAGGGTTTCTTGTCTTTTGATTCTACTGTTTTTTGTTTGTTTGTAGGGCAACAAGATACAAGCCACAATTCCACCCCAGTGTGTTGGTTGTTTAGGTCCTTTGTTTATTGAACATTCAGTTTATGTTATCACTACTTTTCATGTCATAAATAAACACGGTTTCATAAAACTATAAAATTGCAAGTAAAAGACCAAATGACCATAATTCAGTTGAAAATTCAAAATACACTGCTGGTAAACTAGGATGGAAAAATAATATTTCTGTGTCCATCGTACAAAAAACCAAAAAAAAAAATAATCATGAAATATTATTATTGAGAATAAAAAATATCCAAAATAATCAAAATCCAAAGAACTAGGGAAAAGATTGAAAGAAAGAGATTAAACTAAACAAAATGATAACAACAATGATACATAAATAAAAGGCACCAAAACAATGATACATTTAGGGAGATCCTTCCATTAGCAACAACAAAGAAAATAAAATCCCGGTAATAAGGTAAACAACATAAGGGTGGCCTATTACAAATAACCTTCACTAATTTACACTCACTTTCATCATTCCAAATATTATTTCCTTAAAAGTTTGTCTCTATTACATGTTTTGTACCTTAAGCATGTCATTGTCTTTTTTGTTTCTTTTTTTAAGGATGTTTTTTAAGCTAGTTACAAAATTGCCCTTCTATTTAAAATTAATTAGAATATAAACAAAAGGGTGTTTTAGTAAATTATAAGTGGGTGTAGCTTGCTAACTTGCACCTTAGTGTTGTAAGTTAGCAGCCCCCATCTTGAATACCCATCAAAATACACAAAAATAACAATGAAAGATCCCAACATAAAACTAAAACGGTTACACATGTCTAACCCTCCCAACATTTTCACCAATAACCAAACCCTATTCATCCACCTTGACAAATCCTTCAAACAAATTTATTTTATTACGGACTTCTACCTCCGAAAAACTATCCTCAACTACACATGATAATCATCCACATCCCAAAAAAGGTCATCTGGTCCAAAAAAATCTCCAAAATCCATCATAGAATCATAGTCCAAACTGGCAATAAAAGCATCATCATGTACAAACAACAAACAAAAAATGTCCAAGTAACAATATATGAAACAAACAAAGAATGAAATTAAGACAATGATCACAAACCTAAACATGACCAAATGGACTGTAACGAAGGGGATTAAGGAACACATCTATCAAGGAATGATGAGTAAAAACACCCCAAACCTCATAAGACATAGGACCATCAGAAAAATCAGTTGATATTTTTGCATCTTCGAAAATCATTGGATCAACAAACAACTAATCCATCTCAGACGGATACAAATACGATGCCTTGGGCTACAAATTTTTATTAACTAAAGTCATAAGGTCACAGAAAAAATGATGAACAAATAAAAAACCATGTAAAAGCAATAGGAAAGCACCATCTCAACCAACAACTTGCAGGTGTGAAGCGCTAGACACTCGACAATCTGATCGCAAATAAGGAAAAGATCATCAACATCAAAATTGCCTACACTAATAAGCATCCTAAACCTATGAAAAAATTAAGCCATTATTAACAACCAATAACAATAAAATCCAACCAAAAAGATACGTGCTAGAAGTCTAATAAAATTTAAGATAATTTTATCATTCTCCACCTAGGTTTAAGCGACGGTAATTGATGATCAATCCACTTATTGGTACCCTCATCAACTCCAAAATAGCATTCAACCACAACAAAAACCCTTCAACCTCATCAAACACAAACTCATAGTGCAAAGCAATTAACAACCGAAAAAAATCTGTTATAAGGAAATAAAAGGGGATCAAAACAACAAATCATATATAAGAACAATGAAAACAAAAATTAGAAAACAAAAGCAAAACACATACCAACCAAGCGAGTAGAGTCAAGTCGTGGCCTGTTGATCTCATGAGACTTCAACAATGTCAACCCATACTGATGAATAAGAAAGCTATCATCCATAACAACACTTGTACTCAAACATAATGTTATCTTGTTTCTGTTACCAGTGGCAAGTGAAACACTCATGCTCTCAATGACATGAAAAGTAGTGATAACATAAACTGAATGTTCAATAAAAAAAGGACCTATACGGCCAACACACTGGGATGGATTGGTGGCTTGTACATTCAGTTTTTTTATAGGTCCCAGTGTGTTGGCCGTATAGGTCCTTTTTTTATTGAACATTCAGTTTATGTTATCACTACTTTTCATGTCATTGAGAGCATGAGTGTTTCACTTGCCACTGGTAACAAAAACAAGATAACATTATGTTTGAGTACAAGTGTTGTTATAAATGATAGCTTTCTTATTCATCGGTATGGGTTGACAATGCTTAAGTCTCATGAGATCAACAGGCCACAACTTGACTCTACTCGCTTGGTTGGTATGTGTTTTGCTTTTGTTTTCTGATTGATTTTTCTCATTATTCTTATATATGATTTGTTGTTTTGATCCCCTTTTATTTCCTTATAACAGATTTTGTTTGTTGTTGATTGCTTTGCACTAAGAGTGTGTGTTTGATGAGGTTGAAGGGTTGTTTGTTGTGGTTGCATGCTATTTTGGAGTTAATGACGGTATCGATAAGTGGATTGATTATCAATTACCGTCGCTTAAACCTAGGTGGAGAATGATAAAATTATCTTAAATTTTATTAGACTTCTAGCATGTATCTTTTTGGTTAGATTTTATTGTTATTATTTGTTAATAATGGCTTAATTTTTTCATAGGTTTAGGATGCATATTTGTGTAGGTGATTTTGATGTAGGGGCTCCTTTCCTTATTTGCGATCAGATCGTCGAGTGTTTTGCACCTCGCACCTGCAAGTTGTTGGTTAAGATGGTTCTTTTCTGTTGCTTTTATATGGTTTTTGATTTGTTTATCATTTTTTCTATGACCTCATGATTTTAGTTTTAAAAAAAATTGTAGCCTGAGACATCATCTTTGTATCCGTCTGAGATGGATTAGTTGTTTGTTAATCCGATGATTTTCAAAGATGCAAAAATATCAACTGATTTTTCTGATGGTCTTATGTCATATGAGGCCCGGGGTGTTTTTACTCATCTTCCTTGATAAATGTGTTCCTTAATCCCCTTCGTTATAGTCCATCAGGTCATGTTCAGGTTTGTGATCATTGTCTTAATTTCATTCTTTGTTTGTTTCATACTTTGTTACTTGAACATTTTTGGTTTGTTGTTTGTACATGATGATGCTTTTGTTTCAAGTTTGGACTATGATTCTGGGATGGATTTTGGAGATTTTTTTGGACTGGATGGCATTTTTTGGGATGTGGATGGTTATCTTGTGGCTCATTCCTTAGCTGAGGAGAGTTTTTCAGAGTTAAAAGTCCATAATAATATAAAGTTTTCTGAAGGATTTGTCGAGGTGGACGAACAGGGTATAGTTATTGGATAAAAGGTTGGAAGAGTTAGACATGTGTAACCGTTTTAGTTTTATGTTGGGTTCTTTCATTGTTATTTTCATGTATTTTGATGGGTATTCAAGATATATCATTGTGTTTATTGTTGGATCCTCATTGTAATTTGTAATAGGCCACCCTTATGTTGTGTACCTCATTACTGAGATTTTATTTTCTTTGTTGTTTCTAATGGAAGGATCTCCCTGAATGTATCATTGTTATTGGGCCTTTTATTTATGTATAATTGTTGTTATCATTTTGTTAAGTTTAATCTATCTCTTTCGAACCTTTCCCTGATTCTTTGGATTTTTATTATTTTGGATATTTTTGATTCTCAGCAATAATATTTCATATTTTTTTTTTAGTTTTTTGTACGATGGACTAAAAGAAATATTATTTTTCAATCCTGGTTTACCAGAAGTGTGTTTTGAATTTTCAACTAAATTACGGTCATTTGGTGTTTTACTTGCAATTTTATAGTTCTATGATTCCGTGTTTCTTTTTGTTGCAATTTTGTGTTTCATTTATGCTTACCATTGGTTGTTAAGATTTTTTTTTTGTATTGGTCAATAAAAATAACTTTAGTTTTTTAAATAAAAGATTACTGTTTGGCATCTTTTCCCTTTTCAATGTGTAATTGGATGTTGTTTTTTGTATATGTTATTGGATCTGTTATGTAAAATAAAAAATATTATTCGATTTATTATTGAGTCATTCTTTGTTTAAAATTTAATCGAGATTGATTATGTATTCGAAGGGACCAGTATACAAGACAAGTTGTTCTGAGAATAGGTCGACGAATATAATTAATTTATCCGACTTTTTAATAATTACTTATAATGCATAAAACCATGTTTATTTTAATGTAGAATTGGAGGACTGAAAGAGACCTCTCGATATAAATAATCAAATTTCTATATTGTTATATTATAAAATTATATCAATATACATTGATTAAATGTTCTTGTGATTTAATTTATATCTTCCTTCCATCAGATAAATATTAATAAATTTCAATCAATCTATGTCATTATATCTTCCTTCCATCAAATAAATATCAATTTAGTTTTAATTTTTTGATTATTTTTTTTATTTGATTTATTTTTAGGTCCGTTGGGTCACTTCTTTAGTTCCTTGTCCTATATATATAACACTCCACTCATCTCTTATAAGATAACATACTTCTGTAAACAACATCATTTCCTTAATAACTCTAATGGGTCTTGCATCGTTTTCTCCTTAATCACTTTTACATTTAACAACTTATAAATGAGCTTTTTCGTTTCTGTTTGAAAAATACTTGGTTAGAGCTTCATAATATTAGTTAAAGTAGTGAAGATGTTGATGCCTTTCACTAGCTTGGTTTCTCTAAAAACTGGTAGGGTGGATTGGAGAGTTAAGGTGAGGGTCATAAGGAAGTGGATCGTTGAGAGCATCTTTATCCATGGTAGAGTTGGTAGCATTGAACTCATTCTCCTTGACATTGATTTGAGTTTTTACAGCATGCAACAATTTTTATTTTTTATACAACATAAAACTTTTTTGTGTTCAATTTTCAGTCTATTTACAAGCAGTTGTTGATGAACTTTCACCTGCCTCTCTCTCAATCATTGGAATGAACAATAATTTTGGAATGTCTTCTTCATTTGTCTCTTCTCTAAATGGATTGGTTTTTGGTTCTTTAACTGGAGCTAGCACTAGTGCTCCCCCTCCTGCTTCTAAGAGGGATCTTCTACAAGCCTTTCACGAGCTCCAGTCTGCTGGAGATGCTGCAAGGCATGCTATATGATCCTTTGTTCATGGTTGTTGTATTTGAACATGTCCTTCTTCTACAATTCCAATTGATTCCTTCTATATTAATCTCTCTAATGTTGGTGATCTCTAAGGTTAGTTGCCCTCTACTACTTTATGTTATGTTTTGGTTACTGAGCATCTCCATTCCTTGATCTTTTTTTTTTTAATTTGGTTTGGATGGTTTATATTTTGTATTTAGAGTTTCCTTTAGGATATGATCTATTATTCCAGTAATAAAAAATTATCCATTCCAAGTTGTTTGATGTAATTTTATTCTTTGTTTTTCTAGATCAGACAACTACTATCACTAGTGGATCAGGTAGCGTCCTTCTTATACCAATTCCTTTAATGTCCATGGAGTTGTTTCACAATGGTGAAATTCCAGGTTATCCCCATTTTTGTTTATATTATTGGTTTTGGTATTTGTTTCATATGTTGTCATTTCATGGTGATTTGCATTTATAATGATTGTGGCTTGAATATTTCCTTGCAGATTATTTGGATGTTGGGGATATGGAAGCTATTTATCAGAGATGCAATGCTATGGTTTGGTACGGAGAACGTTCTCAGCGTTATTCTGCCCCAACTCCTGATGTTTCCATGTGCTATATGAAGGGCAAAATCACTTTGCCTTATATGATAGAGCCTCCCCCTCTACTTCATAGTCTATTTGGTGGGGTTAATTGAAGGAGTGCTCATTTTATTGCTAGTATTTGATCATATAACAATTTGTTCTCTTTCACTTCGATGGGGGGTAAGATTGAAACCGGTATCAATCAGGGTCCGGGTCCTCCTCATGTTGTTATTTCTGGTCAAAATTATCATCGCATTGGAAGTCTTCTTCCTGCTGAAGGGAAACTACCGAAATTTTGTCAACTTTATATATATGATACTGAGAATGAGTTAGCAAATCGTTCATCTCATTTCAGGTTAGTTCAAAAAAACATTTTATTTTGTTTATTGAATACTTATGACTTTTCCATTATAGTCAATCTTTGTTTGGAAAAAAAGATGTTATTCTTTGATTTTTTTTTTGTTTAGTTTTATTACTTTGTTTTGGTATTAATTGATTACATGCAATATGACTTGCATATGCAATGATTTTATCTTCTTTTTTTTTATCTTTATTGTTTGTTTATTCTAATGCAGTGGCCGTTCACGAGAAAGTGATCTTGATCCTTTGTTGATCCAAGAATTGTTAACCTTGATGGATGACCACAACAAGTTGGTGAAGATTATTAGAATGGTTCATGACTTTCGAGCACTGAGCAAAAATGTTCCTGTTCGTTTGACTTTGTATAGGAATATAAATTTTGACTCTTGGACGTACAATGTTCCTGATGTTGACGAGGTTGTTGTTTTGATTGTTGGTGATTTTGAAGATTTTGAGGATGGTAGGGACATTGTTGTGAAGGAAAGGGATGGTATGCTACATCGTATTCATGAGACTCACTCTAAGTATATTCCTATTCAATATCCTTTGTTGTCTCCTTTTGGCGATGATCAATACCAGGAGCATATTGAGCGAAATGAGCTGACCTCTACTAGAACTGTTAAGAAACGTGTTGGTGTCAGTGTACATTAGTTTATTGCGTTTCGATTGATGGAGAGAGGTCTTGAAGATTGGATTCTATTTTTGGGTAAGCGCCTTTTTTCAACAATTTGTTGTTGATATGTATTCTATGATTGAGTCGCAAAGACTTTCATGGGTTAGACAGAATCAGACTAGATAAGATCAGGTTTTTTAATGGGTCTGGAAGAGGTTGTTAGTCACGGTGATTGTGATGCATCTTCAATTAGGTCTAGGGTTGTCTTGCCTGCGTCGTTCACTGATGGTAGGTGGTATATTTTTGCCTCATGCTCATATTGTGCTATAGCTTGACAAAAAAGACAAACTTGATTCGATTTCTTCGACTGATTCTGTCATATCTGCCGAGTTACCTGATCATAGGCTTTATCTGAAGTTATATGCAGTTGTTACTAGTTTCATGATTCACTGCCCTTGTGGATTTGCAAGGCCTAACTTGTAACGCCCTATTTATTTATCTAATTATTTCTGGTTGAGTTTAGAGTCTTTTATACGACTTATGTGATTTTTGTTGATTTATGACGTGTTGTGTATTAATATTTTATTAAGTGGCTTTATATTATTATTTAGAAGAATACGTTGGAAATTAGAACAAATAGACTTGGAGGGGCTGGTTTAGAATTAATCAAGAATAAGTGGTGTTAAGTAGAAAATATGTTGAGTATATAAAGAAAAACAAGAGACAGACACAAATTAGGTTTTACA
>Ga0315914_1003108_pt1 | contig 25318 bp, 7 predicted proteins | sample MpolenodulesMG_FD_203920 | JGI IMG/M metagenome (GOLD analysis project Ga0315914, IMG submission 203920) | Medicago polymorpha root nodule microbial communities from Los Angeles, California, United States - elongated nodules | ecosystem: Host-associated > Plants > Roots > Nodule | place: USA... | reverse complement strand
CTAGCTGAATTCTTAGTCTACTGTACTTAATTTATTGAATCATGACACTAGGTGTTTATGTAACGTGAAACCTGCTATCTCGGCTTCCTTACAGATCTCTTTGCACTTTGCTATCCTCCCGAAGGCCGTGTAAATTTCAAGCATGTCCTTGTATAAACCAAAAGTGGGAGAAAATCCTGCTTCTTTAAGTTTTGAAAAATACCGCACGGCTCTTGATAGATCATTCAAAGCAACAAACACCTTTATTACCACACGATAAGCTGGAAGGTCAAAGAGGCAATTCGAAGCCTCCATTTCCCAAACTAACTCCAATGCCTCTCTGTATTTCTTCTCTTCGTAGCGGGTATGAATTACAGTAGTGTACATAACTACACTAGGTTGAGAACCAGACTGTTTGAACCAACTAAACAAGCTCTCAACAACTTCAAACTTTCCCATCTTAGCACAGACTTTCATTATAGCAGTACAATCTTGTGAATTCAAATTCAGATCATCTCGTGCTCCGAGTTCATCTAACAAAGACACAACATGTCTGTATCTATCAGGGTTCTTTCCAAGTTCCGTTATAAGTTTTGCATAAATGCTAGGATCCAAGATTCTTTTATCCCTTCTAGCAATTGCCAACACCTTCCAAGCAAGTCTAAGGTTCCCTCCTTTCAAAAAACCCTTAATCAACGCCTCCAACACCCCACGACTTGCCAAACCAGTAAACTTGTTTAGGTTGAATACAACCTTCAACTCATGCTTCCTGGCCAAAACCTCAATCGTCGAGGCCAAAATCCAATCATCCGGGAAAAGATGAGGTTGATTTTGCGCCCAACAGAATGTTTGTAGAGCTCTCTCAGGGTACCCCATCTGACCTAATTCCTTTATCGTCAACGATAAAGAACCCTTCCTCAGAAAATGTACCCATTTTCCAAGAATTGTCGACACATCTTCATCCGGATTAAGCCTACTAATCTCTCTCGCCAACCCAACTAAAAAACTCGGGCTTTTATATAATTTCTTATCCATAGAACCGCGAGTAGAAACCATAGCTGGTAGTCTTTTCGGTGTAGGTAGTCCCAATGGACGAATCTTATGAGGAGACGGAAGAGGAAGAGGTCTTTCCCGATCCAATTTCCCCGGCTTTTGAGGGATTCTACCTTGAAAAAGTGACGATATAGCATCGATTTCATCGGATTCCCAAACAACGTCAGTATCTACATTTTGTTCCTCCTCATTACTCTCATCATCGAAATCCTTATCATCGTCATCATGGGTTTGTTCAGTGGTTGTGATGTTAGGTTTCTTCAAGAATAAATTAACACCAAACTCTGGAGGTAGCATATCACGCCGTGGATATCGAATATTCTTGGTTGGATTTTTTCTACTTCTATTTGACTTTGATGAATGTGCTGCTAAAGTGATTATCTGGTTTCTGCATAAAGTTCTTCCCAACGGAACAAAATGCAGACTAGGAAATGATACTGTAACTGTACAATCCATTATTAGGGTTTAGAAATTTGGGGGTTTAATTATCATTGAGATACCTGAATAGAAAATTGCATTTGTAAATACATTTCAGTATCGGTATTAAGGTCCTAGAAGTGAACTGAACAAATCGAACAAGAGAGAATTAAAATAAAAAAGAAAAAGGAAAACCTGGACGAATTTTACACTGTTTCCTGAGACCAACTAACGATTCCGGTAGCGTTTTCCGGTGAGTTGAGTTCAGTGGGACTCCGGGCTCCGGCAGTGCCTGGGTTCTTCTTTTTTATTTTTTGATACTGGGATGAGATTGGAACCAGGATTAATTAAATAAATAATATTTATAAATATTCAAAATTTAGTTTTAAATTGAAATCCCATTTACTAATTCCTAAAATTTTCTGTGCAATTTTATTTTTGGACTAAAAACTAAATTTTTTATATTTATAAAACCATTTACTAAAAACTAAATGATTTATTGGCTTATTATTCTTAATTTCCAATGCTAAAGGGTTGAAATATAAAATTTTAATTGGATTAAAATTCAGTTAACTATAATTTTCCACTGTCATTTCCACGATGCGATTGCACATTTTATAAAGAGAGAATTAAGTGAGTTAACATGGAGCTAGTCTGTTACTGTTTTTATGATGAAAAATTAAAGGAGTATATTATAATGATATGTTCATTGTGGGTCTTTTGGTTCTTTTCATTTCAATTGCATAGAAAGAAAAAAAAAAACCAAGAGATATATAATAGGGGGACCAAAAAGTTGGTTTTAGAAATAGGAAGATTCAAATTTCAAGTAATGTAAAATAGGGGGATCAAAAATGCATTTAAATCAAGTTAGTGAAAGAATAACAAACTTATTTTTAGGGTATGTTTTATTGTAGAGAAATGGAGAGATTACTTTAAAGTTTGTTTATTGGATTTAAAAATTTGAAAGAGACAGGAGGAAAAGGTATGAGATAAAATTCCTTCATTACCCAATATAGATTAGTAGCCGCGTTCAGAAAGTGATAAAACAAAAGGATTCTAATTGCATAATTGACAAGTATTTGGACTGTTGAGAAATGAGAGGAAAAAACAACTCCTAGGAGTGGAGAAGGTGAGGTAAGAAGATGAAAATTAAGCCAGTTTCCGGAGACAACTTGGTTGCAAGATCTTCAAATACGGATCATTTGAGCTCTGGTCCAGTAAAACTCAAACGACCCATAATTACCAAATGTATAAAATATAAGCCAGAAAACTTTTAACACTGATGTATCGAGTCTTTGTAAGAGACAACACTGATCAACATTCAAGACGACATTGACAATTTTAGAATTAGAATATTGATAAAGCAAAAGACTACAATGATACAAGTGTATAATTTCATAGCCAACTTTGGATATTTACTCAAACAAGATGCAACAGAGCGTATAAACATCTTAAAGATGCAACAGAACATTTCCAATCCACAATCTAAAACAACTGTAGGAGAATAACTTACAAAGGCTTAATCAGCAATACACATAAATTGTTTCAACACCAAGAAGGTATAACCAAACCAAGCAAAACAGCCTAACATCTAACCATCAATCTTTCTCAAACAGAGTTAAATGAAGGTCTGTTTATTTTTCAAATCAAGTTACAGATAATTTATTTTTCCAGTGCGATTTTAACATCATTGGTCTTCGATTGTCCGATAATCTCCATTGTTCTGAATACAATTGATAATTAGAAAGGATGTCGCAATTGGTGGCAGGCAGCCACAAAAGCTTCTTCAGCAATGGTAGAATGCCAAAACACACACCACTTTGATCCAAAAGAAAGAACCCTTGTCAAACACCCGGATTGCAACTTTAGGCCAGGCCAAATTAAGGTACAAAATGGAAACAATAAACACTTCTTTTGATGATTTTAAAGGTAACTGTCCTTTGTAATTCATCACTGCACACTTTAACCTCTATTTAGATAAATAGCTTAATTTGCAGCTTATAACAAAGATGAACTATTTGCATATATGCAATAAGTCATATTCCCAAGCTTAGGGGTGGCAAAAATACCCATGCCCACGGGTATCCGTGGGTAATCTGTCACAGGCACGCGACGAATAGCTAAACATGTATCCACGAGTATAATAAATGGGTATTTGACTACCTATTATTATATGAATACGGACACGGATTTGATTGTACCCATACCCACGGGTACCCGATAAAAAATTAAATAAATTACTAAAATATTCTTATATATCTTATCTTGGATTATGTAAGAATCGTGAATTTTCTATGGATTATGTATGATTTATGAATTTTCTGTGGATTATGTATGATTTATGAATTTTATGTGGATTATGTATGATTTATCAAATTTTGAATGGATTATGCATGGATGTTTAAAAGTTGAAGTTTTTTTTGTAATTAAAAAAAAAAGTTATTATTTGTACCAAAAAATAAATAAATTCAAAAGTTCATGGGTACCCATGAATAATCATGGATACTGGGATAGTTGTAACAACCTGATTTTCGCATAGTGGGTACCCATGAAGGTATGGAGCGGACACGAGTATGATATTTATCCAATGGGGCGGACACGAGTATCATACTATCCGTACATGGGTAGCCATTGACATCCCTACAAGCTAACTTAGAGAACTTACGAAAATAAGTTGAAAACAACTGATGAATATGTCATAAGTTGTATTCACATGTTATTCTAACTTGATAAAGATGATTGTCCTATACAGATCGGAAGTATATGAAATAGTAACAATAAACATAAAAATAAACGTTTGAAGTATTTTTTTGTCTTCAATAGTTAATTACCCTCTTCCTGTATTCATAAGATTTGTATAAATGAGGAATTTGCACAATATACAGCCAAAAGATTAAATATTTAAATTAAAACCAGATTGATAACCAAGTGCAAAGAAAAAGCATCAACGAATGAAATTGTCAAACATTAACTTACCTGAAAGTTCAGAGATCAAGTGTAAAAACATCATTTGCAAAATCTTCGCACTTGGATTTTAATTTGAAAACAAATGTTTCTATAGAAATAATATACTGTAAGTACACTCAAAAAATCATAAAGCAGAACATCAATAGATGCAACGAATTCGTGTTAACCAGAGCTAGAGTTAATGGTTAGCGGCTAGGTTAGATTTCAGTGAAACAGAGAGAGAACAGGATGTCACTCTTGTGACTTTCTATTAATACTTGGGCTGTGGGCCAGATATGCTGAATCAAGTTCGGGCCCAAAGAGTTTTTGCAAACAGTTTTTATTTTTATTTATTTTTTGAGGGACTATCTTTATTTTTATTAATTAGTAGTCATTTGGTCTCAAAATTTAAGTCAATTTATTACATTGTAGATGAATTGAAAAATATATTTAATTTTGTATGAAATAGAGAAATTGTGACTACTTTTATAACATTTTTTTACCTCTTGTTAAAAAAATATTATTTACCTTTTAAAAACTTACAGTTTTTTTAACCCAAAAAAGAAGATACAAACTCTAGAGTTAATTTTGTATAGTCACAAAACTAAATGTATAGTGTTTAGGCATACATATACAATAAAATTGCTTGCACATTGTACATTTGACCTTTATGATCAAGCAAATATTTCTCCAAATTCTAATGTACCGTTAGGCTCTTATGATAAGCTAATTGCATGTCTCAATTCCTTGTTTTAAGGATAAATCAATTTCAGTTTCTTTCTTTAGTCTGTCTTCATTTTATGTGATCCTTGTTATGCTAAATCTTGAGCGGTGTGCTATACACGCTTAAAGTGAATTGTTGATCCCTCCCCAAATAGAGGGCATATCTTTAGTCACATACACTTTCCGGATTTGAATTAGTGGATTGTTTACCATACTCTTTCGTATATAAGATATACATCAAATTTATATAAGATATATATGATTTGGTGGAAATCATGTGAATCTTACCCAATAAAAATAAAAAAGTGTATTAAAAACATCAATCTCAAAGAATTTTAACAATTAGTTCACTTTTGCGAGAATCTCTTAAAAGCATAGGAGCATTTATTCGATCTCAAGGAATTATTTCGTGTTGTTATGCTCTTATGATGAGCTAATTGCATGTCTCAATCCTTGGTTGTTAGAATTATGTCTCATATAAGTGTAGGAGTGCTCTTAAGAGCATAGGAGCACTTATTCGATCTCAAAGAATTATCCTTAGTTGTCGATGAGATCGAATAAGTACTAGGAGTGTTCTTATTTGATTGTTGCTTCCTACACTTATTCGATCTCAATCTCATCGACAAAGGGTACAAGAGCTTGACTCAGCTTGATGGAGGAGTAGAATTTCATTATTGAAATTTAATGCAATGCAAGTATAGGAAGCGAAAGACTTAAACTTAATGTGAGATTGTTGAATTATAGTGTCAGGGTTAGTCCACTTAAAAGAGGTTCCAGAGACCTTTTGCAAAAATAATTTTTTTGTAAAAGCTTAGCTTTTCTTTTCAATTAGTAACTAAAAGGGTCTTTGAAAAGAAAAGCTTGAACTAAATAAGTCCACTTAAAAGCTTAGCTTATAATGCTTGTCGGTAAGAGTGTGTGACTTTAAAACATTTAGCTATTTTTGTTAATGGTCATTCTTTCATGATGAGTTTATATTGAAATTTAATCTACTTTATTTTATAAAATAAAATACTAGCTTATCTATTACTCCACTTTCCACAAACATAGCCTAACACACATGCAGATAAAATTAAAAACTTTAAACAAAAAGCTGGGTTTGCTTTGAAAATCTTTAAACTAAAGCATCATACTTTCCATTTTACTTTTCTCAGCAATGGAGAAGCTTTGTTAAACAATGTTAAGAACTAATAACAAACCAAAATGGCAGAAAGAGATAAAAATAATATATAGGACGAAAATAAGAAAGACATTAAAGTGCTTACGGTGCAAGACACAACCATCCAAAGAAAAAGCTCAAAACCAACGATTAAATATATTTAATTACTTTACTTTATGAATATTCTTATATATACTATCAATCAAAATTTTAGAGCTCTTTGTTTTTTATATAATATAATCAAAGTTTTATGATAACCCATACTCTGTTTCATCTCCTCTGCTTTTGCATCCTCCAAAGAAAACATTAACAAACACAACACAATATTGAATAAATTACTATTAAAATTGATTAACAAGTACTAATTCTTGTTTTCAATAACAGTTTCACTACATGAAGATTCTCAAATAGTTGTTATACAAAACCAAGAACAAGAAAAAAAGATAACAGAATAGTAGTTGCAATCATCCCTATAAATTTCTTCTCCACATTGATTGATGATGCTGAAGAGTCATCAGGTTTGTTGGGTGGCAATCTGTAGTAGTATGGATAGTAAGGTAGAATAGGATCAGGTGGTGGTGGAGCACCATAAACACCACCACCGTTGTTGTTATTGTTGTTGCTGTTGCTGTCGTCACCGCCTCCGTAAGGTGGTGTAGGATTATAAGGGTAATTGTTATTACCAGAAGGTGGTGGATATGGTAATCCAGATTGTGGTGGTGCTGGTGGAGCTGTTGAAACTGAAGGAGTTGGATTTGTAGGAGTGACGGTTCCACTTCCTGTGGGTGGTGGGTAACATGGATAGGGACAAGGGGTGTCGGATTTTGTCATGGTTGGAAAATAGAGAAGTGTTATTGAGAGGAAGAAGAGAGTGGAAGTGGTTGAGTTAAAGATAGACATGTTTGGATGGAATGAAAAAGATGGCAAAATGATTAAGGAAAAGGAAGAAGGAAAATGAACAAGTGGTTGTGTAGTGATGTGAATATGTGAAGGTGATGAAACAAAGTGAGTGAGTTGGAAATTGGAAGAGATGTGTGGGTGGTCTTATTAGATGGCTACATGTGTTTTGTCACATTTTGAAGAATTGAGAGAGTGAAAATGAAATTAAAATAAAGTTGTAGGTTACTTTTTGAGTGATGATGTGGAAGAAGAAGTCAAATTAGGGCTTGGAGCAATTTCTAAGTAACTTCTAACTTTTAAGTGAGAGTGCTTAGATGAAATTAGGGAAAAGGAGGAGTTGGTGAAGAAGCTTGGGGGACAATAAAGGCTTTCATTTGGGAGCTTTTGAATATTAAAACTATGATAACAATTTATTTTTTATTGTAGTGTTGGTAAAGAATAATAATTATTGCACATGAGATGCCTACAATAGCAAGGAAGTGTATATTGATAAGAGTTTAATGATTAAGCACTTTTTATACCATCATCTAATGAGATGGAGATGATAATCTATAATTTGACTATGCAGCCCTAATTCTTAACCATCTTTAGAAAATTACTATCAATTTTTTTTTTATTAGACGTTAGTGTAAAACTAGTTTATACTTATAGCGCATATCTTCTTCCCTTTGATAAACCATGATGGAGTAAACTACAATCAAATTCACATCTCAAGTGATTATAAGCAAGCGGTCTCAAGAAAGAGTTTATGTAAGTTCAATGTATAGTTAGCAGCAATGTTATTTCCAGCACAATGAAAATGAACTTAATTAAGTGGACAGCTAGCTAGCTTCATCTTATATTTAATTTTTTGGAAAGGAACTTATATTTGATGTTAAATAGAAATATATGTGTGTGTATAAAAGAAGAAGAAAAAACTTGTCATTGCTTAATTAGTTGTCCCTTTTAAGTTATAACTAGCATGTAGTGAGTTTTTAGGCAGTCTCCCCTTAAAGGTGGACACAATTTCTTGTGATCAAAACCTTTTATGCACTAGGCAAGTTAAGGGTGGAACATCGCAAAGATAGTCCATTATAAACTCATCTCAAAGCACTTTTTTTTGTTCTAATCTCAAAGCATAGTTTTATTATTATTTTAGAATCTGTTAATGTTTTTTTTTTTGACAAAATAAAAATATTCATTCATTCAAATTGAAAGAGTACATCGATATAATGCAAATTCGCTAAAAACAAAAAGGATGAATCTGTGAACAGGCTCACAACATCCACGTTAATAGCATAAAACGGCAAAGTACAAATGCCTACACATATGACTATATTTAATCTCCGGAATAACCATGTTTCCGGATCTGCAACGTGGATGACGCCAAAGTCATTGATTGGATCTGCATTGGATCGAAGCTGATCTGACAATCTGAAGCGATCAAATACCTAAGAGAAACAAGAAAAACAAACAACATCGCACAAAGACGACGAACAACCAACGTCACACGAAGACGACGAAATCACAAAATAAAACGAAATAGATGTGAAAATCACATATTTCAATAAAAGGGAAATAGAAAAACGAGTTAGAGGAGTGATTTTGGGTCAAAAATTGACCCTAAATCACGTCTCTTTGATGGATGAAGAAGAAAAAACTAGAGTTTTTGTGACGGCTCCACAAGAAGAGAAGGAAAAGAAAGAGAGAGAGTTGTTCACTGATTAAAAATGTCGATGTTAAACAATATATAAGTCTTAAAATATTACATGAATATTCATGCAATTAATGTCTTAAAATATTACATGAGATATAGTGTGATAAAGTCACTTGTGTGTGGTTGTTTTAGGTATAAATCAGATGTGTTTTAGGGTCTCCTCAAGTCTCAACAATTGGCATATGTATAATAATTTAACAACGACCCATCTAATGATTTGTAATTAAAATTTTAAAATCATTGCAAAACTTTGCATTCCACGCACAAACAAAGGTAAACAATAATAAGAGTTAATATTTCAAATAGTATATGTAATTTCGATGAAGTTTGAAAATAATCTCCGTAAGATTAAAAATATGAATTTCATTACTATAACTTTAGATTCTTCATATCTATCTTCTCCATGTAAAAATATATTAAGGCGAAGTATGAAAATATCTTTTGTAAAGGTAAAAATGTTTGAAAATATCCATATAAAGAGTTAAAATATAAAGAATTTAAAATTACGTAAGTGAAATCAGTGTGTTTATTTTTACAGATGCTATTTTAGGTATTATCTTTTACAATAATAACAATAATATATAATAGTAATTTATACCATTTTTTTCTATATAAACCTGATATTGTTCACGTACAACTATAAAGAGTAAACTTTCGTACCAGATAAGATCGCATGAATGATAAAAAAAAAATCAAGAAATTTAATAATGTTCTATTTCTAAAGATACTATATTTTGCTAAAATATAAATTTATACGATTATACAAAAGAGAATTTTAAATTAACTGACAATATTGTTCTAGATCGAGCAAACATATAAAGGTTCATTTCCGCAGGCCCAAACCAAACAGGTCCAATATGACATTTGAGTCAACTTCTTCTCAACACCCCCTCTCCACGAGGGAGATATTCTTAGCACTTCGAGAGACCAATTCAAATGAGTTGTAACGTCTCCCCTCACATGCCTAAGATCTCGTTCGATGGTTACGATTCCCGCAAATTGGTAACCATTGAGACCACGGTGTGCCACTTATAATGGCTCCTGCACGTCACTTCTATATAAAAAGACTTTACACAATCTCCAAATATACGATCAATTTAAACAATAAATCTCCACCGTTCTAGAGCCTACAAATGCACGGAGCAACTGTGCCGAACGCCATCAATCTAATCAGATTTGATCAAATACCATAAAGCATTAGAATGGTCTACAATTTCGTGCAAGAAGATCTTGTAAGCACTAAATAATTATAAACAATAAATAAAGACTAAACTTTGAAAATCCTATTTTATGGGAATAAAAACGTATTTAATTTAACTTAAAATCAATGAAAATAGTAATTCTAGTATTCAAATTTAACGAATGAATATGAGTGAGTGGATACCAGTGGTCCTTAATTAGTAAGTCCCTATCTCTATCGCAAAGACACTTTTTTGTGAGTCAGCATCGATACTGTCCTTTTCACGTGACTTTCCCTCCCACTTAGGGCACCGTCCACTACACTGTAGACTGTAGTTTATGCATAATGCATTGGATCATTCTCTCTTATTTTAATTCTTTCCCAATATTTTATTTTAGATTAAAAACTCTTACATCGACTTTGCAACGTCTAAAGTTATATATACTGTTGCTTATGTGTTTTATTTTAAAATTTGGCTATATTATAATTTATGCATTTATCGTCAGATGGGATATGGACAGCACAAAAGAATTCCCAATAATAAATACCCGCATGATCATTTATCGTAAAATATATTCCTTTTTTTTATTAAGAGGGTATATCAACCGTAAAAAAATAAAAAATAAAAACTAAGAAATTTTATTAAAATGTGCTAAAAATGAATTATTAAAATAGGGACAAACAAACTATTCTAGCACAAGATATGTTAGAGAGTAGCTATCAACAAGATTTTCTTAAAAACTTTCATGTCGTGATTTAATTTACAATTTTTTTTTCTCACAAAATCTCGTTATTAAAGATAATCTTATTCGAAGCAATGTTGGGCATTAAATGCGAAATCTCCCTCTCTCGTCGAAATTTTTTATAAGACTTTCAATATCAACAAATTATTTGATTGTAAAAGTTAAGTGATTAATACAACTTAATTCGACTAGATAAGAAAATATGAGTTTCCAATGATAGGAGTAAAGATCCTCTCCATTTACTTAAAACAAATTAGAGGTGGAAATAAGCCGGGCCGAGCCGGGCATTACTTAAATAGGTCAGACCCAGTTGAAAAAACTAAAGCTGAAGTTTGACCTGACCTTTTTAAAAGTCTGACATGACCTATTAGCTTGTCTAAAAACCTAATTTGTACTAACAATTTAAAATATAACATTTGACCTATTTATAAAAAGGCTAATAAACATATATATTTTTCAAAAGGCTAATAGGTCAATAAAATTTTGTAAAGCATGTACATCCATTTCCCCCCACTTTATTAGCGCGCGCGCGCACACACACACACAGATATATATATATATATATTGCATGTATATCCAATAAAATTTTGTAGAGCTAGCACATCCGTTTTGTTGAGGCTAATACGCGTGTATTATATAATTTGTAGAGACTAATACGCGTGTATTATATAATGTAGTATATATAATTACACGTATATGGGCCAACCTAATAAGCCTAGTAGACTTTTCTATATATAAGTCTTAACTTGGCCTATTTAAATCGATGAGCTTTTTAAAAATCTTGAGTCAAACTTATTTAATAAATGAGGTAGGCCGAGCCGGGCTTTAAGTTGGCTGGGCCATAGGCCCCTGGTGGGCAGCCTTACATATTCTCACCCCTACTCCCAATGATAGAGGCTCCTTTGAACAGGTTTCACACGATCTTTAGCTCCAAAAACATTGTAAGTTTTTCAACGACACAATACATGGGTAGATGCCTAATAACTAAATTTGGCAAGTGCACCAAAACATTTACTCGATGAAATATTACCTGACATAACAACTGAAGGAATTATTTTAGCCTTTGCCGCTTGAAAAGTAACTTTATCCAAGCTAAAACGAATAATGTTCCGAACCGTCCAAATGGTGTGCACCGTACGAATAACAACAACAAAAAATAATCTGCGGATTTGGGAGCATACTTTGCAGACAACCAGCCGTCTGCAGAATGCTTCCACACCAACTTGTCGGATAGGGAAGAGGCCAAGTTAGAATTCTCTTTATTTAGTACTCTCATCATTTCTTCTATTTGGAATGATAAATACACAATGAAATTTGATAGAAAATATATGTAATTAACAGGTGTGAAACCCAGTTAATGATAGGATCCATTATCTACTTTTCTGTATCTATCTCTAACTAAATGACATTCTCTATTTATTTTAAGTAAATGAAGATGAACCTTACTCAAAGAGGACGAAAGAATAAGATCATGAATTTTAGAAACCACCACTGGTTGACAAGCAAGCTCAAGAGAGTGGATTACAATGAAATAGTTGTTTTTTTTAGTATAAGTCAAAAGTAGAAATATTTTGTTGTTATTAATGAATTTGAATTTAAATTTTTTACTATTAATTAATTGAATGCATAAAATTTTAAAAAAAGTTTCTACTTTTAGTTACTTGTATCCTAACGGAACAATTAGCTTCAGCCTTTAAATAATATTTAATTTTGGCATAAGGTCATTGACGATACTTCATAAATTTACTTTTTTTTTCTTGAATGTTTTTCTCTTATTTTTTATTTCTTCTATACTATAAATGTACTCTGGTGCTTCATGGGTAGGAAAATATTAGTTGTCACTATGAGACATTGAATCTTGAAGACAAAATGTACTATTTTTATTTATTTTTTGGTACAAAGAAAAATTATATATAAAATGTACTAATTTTATAATTGAGATATGATGATGTTGGACATCAAAATTTATGTCAAATACATTTTTTCGTTTTGTTTTTTATGTTTATTACGTATAAGTTATAGAAGATAAAAAATAAAAGAGAAATAAATGTAGAGGTATTTACGTTGAGGTTTTGTTCAGTTTTGAGGTTAAAAGTCATTTGAATCGCAAGATAAAAAAGTATGTGGTTTATTTTGGTTCGATTGATTTTTAAAATAAAATCCAAACCAAATCAATGCAGTTTGGGTTGGATCCGTTGGTACGGTTTTTTTCGAGACAATATATAATTTTTTGTTTCTAACGTTAAAATCGAGTTAAAAAACTATAAACATATTTCCTGCAATGTTTCAAACACTATTTTAAATTTAATCAAACATTACAATTTTATTTTTACAAAACAATATAAACGAAGTTAAAACGTGAACATAAAGGGTAGGGTGTGTTTGTTTCAAGTTTACAAAATTTATTCCTAGGATTAACATTCCTTGGAATATAAAGATGGGAATTTTATTCCAAGGTATTTAAGAAAAATATGTTTGGTTAACTTTATAATATTCCTAGGAACCATAAAAATAGGGATTATAATAGGTAACTATTTATGAATTTATTCTCATCTCCATGGGAACTTTATTCCCTTTTTCTTAGAAATTTTTTTCTATTCCCAGGAACATTTTATACCCGGGAATAAAATTTAGTAAACTTGTAACAAACATAGACATATATATTCCTATCATTTTATTCCCGGGAATCAACAAATATAACTTGAAACAAACACACCCAAAGTAATTTTATTATGTAAGAAATGTAAAACACTAAGATTTTATCATTGTATAATTTTTTTTTGGTCAAGTAGTCTAGTGGCTAGAACTCACACATTTTAAATGTGGAGAAGTGGGGTGTCCGGGGTTCGAACCCCGGCCCCTGCATATAAAATGCAATATCCCTACCAACTGAGGTAAGCTCATGGGGATTCATTGTATAAAATTTCAAGTAGTACATAAATATTTTTTTGAAATAAAAAACAAAGAAAAATTTAACGAGAGAAAAAAAAATCAATTTTTAAAAGTTTCAATGACTATTGGTTTATGTGAGGTTCAATTATCATTTTTCTTATGTTGCGGTTTAGTTCGGTTCGTAAAATAAAAACCGCAACCTGAACCAAACCATGTGGTTGAGTTAAAAAATGATCAAAATACATCCAAATTAAATGCGGTTTCAGTTTAAGTTAGTTCAGTTTGCGGTTTTTCTATTAGATTTGTTCAGTTTTAAACACCCCTAAATAAATGTATAGTATGCTAGATACAATGTAAGTAAAACTAGTGTGTTAACCTTTTTTTCTCAAAAAATATACTCTACATTTCAAAATATACGTCGTATTTTTGCAATGTGCACTATTTACATGATTTACTTTGACCATACTTTTTAACTAATATATAAATACAAATGTTAGAATATAAGATGTTGTTCGATTTGTCTCGATCAATATTTTCAAATTATTAAATTTTTATAAGTTTTTACTTTAGATGATTAAAGATATTATCAGTCAAAGTTGTGCATTGACATCTGTGAAGTAGTTGACTGCGATGTGTACTTTGAGATGGAGAAAGTGTAATTTTTTTTTGTTGTCAAGTAGCGTTGGGTTACACACATTATGTATGCATAAACCGGGAATCCGGTTTTCAAATTCTAGCCTCGAAATCCTGGTAGCTAACAATTGAGTTACACTTACATGACTATTTTTTTTTTATTTATTGATAAAAATTATTTATCACGTGTTTTTTCAAGGATGTCCACGTTTTTTTTTTGCTACAATAACAAAAATATGTTCCAAAGTTTTTAGGTTTATTAGTGTTCGACGCGTGTCCCATATTTTTTGGGTACAAATGTCTCGTGTTTTATGCATAAAAGAAAAATATGTTTTCATTATTATTTTTTTATATTTATCAACGAATGTTTGACTTTTTTTATGTATCAAGTAAAAATATTTCTATCAGTGTAAAATATCTGACCCATAATTTGTTATGTATCAATAACAAATATTTGTCCTATGCTTTTTTTTATATTTATAATGACAAATATATATTATGTGTTTATGATTGAAAACTATTTGTCTCATTTTTTTTTTATATTTATTGGAGATAAATACTTGTCTCGTACTCTGTATGTATCCGTTACAAATATTTTCTCTGTATTTTTAAATTTTTGTCCGTTGTTTACTTAATATCTATCAATTATTCAGTGAGAAGAGAGCTCATGTGATTATAGGTTAACTAACATTGGTTTAACGCTTTATTCTTTTGTTTGTTTCCTTCTCTTCTTAATATCATTAATCTAATTACATAAGAAATAAGTTAGGCTTGCATAGCTTTAGATTTATGTTTTTTTTTTAAAGTGTTGACCTAGTTCCCATTTTCTTTCATTGTATTTTTTTTTTTTTGTTAATGAATTTGGATAAAGCATCCAACATTACTATAGTTTAAAAAAATAATAATACTTATCAATGACCAATATTTTACCTGTGTTTTTTTTTATGCTTTAATGATTAATAGTTGTGTCATATTTGTTTTAATATTTATCATGGACAAATATTTGTCCCTTGTTTTTCATAGTGTCGTGTTTTTTTAGTGATATGTATTGTTCTATATTTTTTTCTACATTGGGAGAGATATTACACATGCGCGTTTTTATTTATCTATGACAAATATATGTCTAGTATTTTTCTACGTATAAAAGAAAAATACATGTCTTATTTTTTTTTATAATAATTACCAGCGATAAATATTTGTCTTGAATTTTTTTAAAATAGTGGTAACGAATATTTGTCTCTTTTTTTATATTTATCAAAGATAAATACTTATCTCTTGTTTTTTTTATCTATCGAAAAATATGTTGTCCAGATTTCTCTCATGTCTTTGTATATATCAGTGATAAATATTTGTTCTGTGTTTTTTATGTATCAACTACTAATATTTTTCCCATTTTTACTTATCAATTACTAATATTTGTCATGTGTTTTTAAATATATTAGTGGTTCTTTTGGAAGGAATATATATATATATATATATATATATATATATATATATATATATTAGTGATAAGTATGTGTCCCATATATTTTTATATTTATCCGTGACAAATGTTTGTCCCATGTTTTTTTACGCACCAATGATATTATTTTTTATGTTTCAGAGATAAATATGTGTCCCATGTTTTTTAATATATATTAGTGAAAAATATATGTCAATTGTTTTTTATATATCAATTATAACTATTTAATTTGTATTTTTTTTATACTTTTCATGATAAATGTTAATTGCATATTTTATTTATGTATAAGTGACAAATAGTTGTCTAGTATTTTTTTTTATATTTATCAGCAACAAATATTTGTCTTATGTATCAGTAAAATTCATTACTTATAAGTTATAATCAAGGTAATCAGAGCCGGACCGGACATCAAACCGGTAAATGCATGGGTTCGAGGATTTAAGGTTGAACCGAGGGTTGAACCGGGATCGAACCGTTTTCAATAAAATAATTCATTTAAATATAAAAAATAGGTAACATTGAATAATAATTCATTTATATATAAACACATATTTTTTTCTTTCAAAAAAAATCATACTTATTTTATTTAAAAATAAAATCAAGTTTGCTACTATATATTAACCAAAATAAAATATAAAAGTGAAGTTTTCTTACTTAATATTTTAATATTTCTAATACCATACATATATATGTCGCCCAAGCCCAATTTTGTTGAGAGGGGCAGCTGCAGCCCAAACCCACTATGTAACCCTAATAGTTGCAGTTGTTAAATGTTGATGGCAAAAGCCACCGCCAACTTGCAAGCATTCTCTCTATTATTGCATCTTCATTCTTTCTTCTATTTTTCAATTACAATTTTTCTTGAACTGAATCATATTCAATTCTCTCTTCACCTGATTTCAATCATGCTTGAATACTTTGAATGAGGTTTTTGCTTGTGCTGCCTTTTGTGGAGAAACGAAAAAAGAAAAGAAAAATTGAAAACCGAGGCCATCGTTCTCGTCTGGTTTTTCTGTGAAGAAAAGAACCAAAGCCGATCCAACCCGTCAAACCTCCTGAACCGTCGGTTTTGTCCGGTTTCCTGGTTTGTTTTCCGGTTTTATGACAGAACGGTTTTCATGTCATTTCAGACCGGACATGGGTCCGGTTCATGGTTAGACCGGTTGAACCGGCTGGTCCGGTTTTAATTACCTTGCTTATAATTCACTATTAAGAGGAGTAACTCATCTTAGAGTTATTTTTGGATTTAACGTATCCTAATTTATTTTTATTTCGAATAAGTGGTTTAAGAAATTGATATTCAAAGTTTGTTATTATTTAATTTTGAAAGAAATCTTTATAATTATTATTTTAAGAGAAACTTAACCGAGGTAATGTGAATCAATGTAATTCAACATTTACTTGTTTGTTAATTTGAATTTACGTAGTGTAATCAATGTTATGTGAATTTTTTTAATAAGCTAACAACTTATTCATTTTTTTTATATATTAAATATTTTCATATATTTTATAATTCTCTATAATATTTTCTTAATTACACTCTCTATCCTTTTTTAATATTAAAACATGTTATCTCACCTCTTTAATAGATGGTTAGGATCAAAAACTATAATGATAACATAATTTTGCATAACAATTTCTCTTCTCTCCTTCTTAAACCCTAGCCATCACCCCTTTCTTCTTCTTCTTCCTTTCAGAGGGGTGATTTAGGGTCAATTTTGATCCAAAAATCACCCCTCCAAATTGTTTTTCCTTCTATCCTAGTTGAATAAGTGATTTCACATATTTTCTGTTTTCTTTCGTTTGTTTTTGTGATTTCTTCGTGTCTGAACGACTCTGATTGTTTTGATTTTCCGTCTTTGTGCAGTGTGTTTTTGATTTTTTTGTCTTTGTGCGGTGTTTATTTGATTCAGGTTGAAAGATTAGCTTTGAACAAATGCAGATCCAATCAATGACAATGACTTTGGTGTCGTCAAAGTTGCAGATCTGGAGACATGAGTATTTCGGAGACATGAATATAGTCATATTAGTCATATTTGTAGGCATAGGTACTTTGCCGTTTTATGCTTTTAACATGGATGTTGTGAGTTTGTTCATAGATTCATCCTTTTTGTTTTTAGCGAATTTGAATTTTTATTGTATCGTATACTCTATCAATTTGAATGAATGAATATCGTTTATTTTTGTCAAAAAAATAGATGGTCAAGCTCCCACATGAGGTAAAAGTCACATGAGACAATTCTCTCCCCACATTGTAATGTAACTTTTTATTATTTTTTTATTTTAATGTGACATAAATGTCAATTTCAAAGCAATATTAATGTGAATTTATTAACAATTAGTCAATGCAATTTGAATGATTTCTTGTAATAACAAATGTATGCAATTTTAATGGCGTATTTCAATGAGGACATGTGGCTTTTGTTATGATAGAATCAACATTAGTATGCCATGTGGATTGACCATTTCAAACATGCTCAAATGTATGTATAGGAGATGTTTGAACATTTAAACTATTTAAACATCAAAACACAACCATTGTAAAAATTTATATATGATGTTCAAATTGTTTAATTATTTATCATTATGCGACTAATGAAATTTGTGTCCTATCGTCTTTATGGATAATTACTTTCAATTATTAACCAATTAGTATTTTTTTTAGAAAACCAATTAGTAGTTAATTACTATTACTAATGAAATTTGTGTCTCGTCATCTTTGCATCCTTTCAAATCCGAAAAAAACAAATCAACAAAATCAAGCGAAATATGCAAACTTCAACGATCCAACACATAAACTCCACATTCCTTCAAAAAAATAATATAAACTCCACATAAATATAGTGGTGTTTTGTTGTTGAATTTGTTGTTGCGTTGTTGCTGCGTTGTTTCTATATTATCCAAAGTCCAAACCCATAAGAATTAGGGAAGAATTTGTAAACCTAAACCAATAATTTCATTTCTTTTGGAAATTGTCTCATAAGTGATAAGTTGAGTGGAAGAAGGGACACCAGAGAGAGGAAGAAGAAGATACCATAAATCATTATGGTAGGATGAAGATGATAATGATAGGATGATATGGGAAAGGGAACAAAAAATAGAAGAGTAAATTACACTCTCCTCTTCTAAGAGAAACTTGAATTACACTCCCCTTCTTTTTTATGTTAAAATATATACCCCCTCCCTTGAAAAATAAATTTTAAACTCCCCTCCCCTATAAGATGCTTGAACTACACCTCCCAGCCTTAATAATTAAATATACACTACATTTAATCTATTTTAAGATAAATATTTTTATAATATATACCAATTTTGAACCATCACTTAAGTAAAATAAATAAATTAATTTATAATTTAAGTGCCAATGATAATTAAATTTAAATGTTTTTCTATTAATTTTATAATTTAGAGTATAAAATTAACTTTTAAGCAACCATACTTTATTGTCTTTAGTAATTTTTCACGTATTTTAATTTTATTTTGGATTGTTTCATATTTTATAATAGGGTTTAAAACTATATGTTAATAAAATTGTGAATAAAAAGTAGCGAAAAATATGTATTCAAATTTTGATTATATTAAAATAGTCTCGCAATACTATTTTTCTCGAAGTGTGTTCGATTTTTTTTTTTTGCTAGATTATTAAAAATTAAAAAATTATTGAGGGAGTAAAGTGTAGATTTTGACATAAGAGGGGAGGAGAATGTAATTTAAGCTTCTCTTAGGGGAGGGGAGTGAAATGTTTTCTAATCCTTTATTATAAAAGTTAGACTTGATGAACTAACATGTTTTCCCTAATCCCTTGCATTTTTCCCTCCTAAGCATGTTATTATTGTTAATCTAATCTTCCAACCACACACTTAATCACAACCGTTGATTCAAACTCTATTTTCAAACTCCTCACTTTCTCTCTCATACAGAAACGTCATAATGGCAATTGAAAACGTCATAATGTAATATCTTTTAATTTCAATGCAATTTATGGTCTTAAAATGTTTCTTCGTTTGACTATTAAGTTTAGGGAAATGTTAACTTGTGCCCTTGGGGCATAAGTTAAAAAGGCAAATGTAGAAGGTTTTTCTTGAAACTTGTGCATTCAATGTCTTAAAAGTTGCAAAAGTTATTTTTAATTTCCATTTTAAGCTCTTTAACTTGTGCCCTAAGGGCACAAGTTAACATGACCCTTAAGTTTAAATGCAATTTATGGATGATTGTTTACCAGAAATTTATATTGTACCATAATCCTTCATGGATGCAAAATAATGGTTTTAAAATGTTTTTTCGTTTGACTATTAAGTTTAAATGCAATTTATGGATGATTGTTTACCAATAATTTATATTGTACCATAATCCTTCATGGAGCCAAAATAATGGTTTTAAAATGTTTCTTCGTTTAACTATTAAGTTTAAATGCAATTTATGGATGATTGTATTCCATCATCCTTCATGGAGCCAAAAAATAATGAACAAGGATATGTCATAAACTATTAAAATTGAGGCCATAAAGACTCGCTAATTCATAGTCATAATATAATTCTTATATGAAAATTACTAGTAAGAATTCTTATAGATCAAGTGCAAGACACAATACAATATGTAATGTTCAGACCATACGGAAAAACAAACATAACAAAATTATAATTCTCGGATTACATATAGACAACAATTTCAAATCTATTTGAACAAGTTACTTCATAACATTTTATGGAACATATTCAAATTTTAATCAGACACTTTTAGTTTTAACTATCCTTCAGCAAAAAATATTGTATAGATCATGAAAATCATGCTATGAAGGACATTTCAAATAAGGATATCAAATGGTTAACAAAATATTGATGGCACTTTTTTTATTCTCTCCATTTGTCTTTATGATGTAATTTTAAATCAATCAGTGCAAGGCTATGTGCAATTCTGTTAACAAGTAGTGAATATTATTTTGATAGTGGTGTACTTACACAAACATAAATGCTGAGAGTTTTCCAATTAATCATTTATCAAGTGTGCCACACTCTTTAATAGGTTTATCAGATATCAACTGTATTGCCCTTTCACTTAAAACTTTACTGTTAACAAAATTAGTTTATTTCCATACATATGTTGTTCATCAAGTATAACATTTTTCAAATATCTGCTGCAAGTACTAAACCTTCTTCAATCACGTCATCCATATAACAAGGAAAATCCAAACGAGATCATCCGTGATAAGGAAAATCAAGACGAGGACATCTTCATGACATGATATTGGTTGATGAGAAGGTATATTATATAAACTTCATGTATAACAAAAAAACACTAATTCAATATGTCATTACGATTACACTAATTGATGAGAAGGATTTGATACTCCCTGTTATGCCAAAAGGCACCAGGCAAGAAATAGTAAATGCCACAATCAATTCTTCATATATATGGAATTATTGTGAAGTTCTCACCCTTACAAAAAATATGAGACTACTAAGTGGTGCATCGCACACTGATATTGAAGAAAGAAGATTATTCTTTGAGTGGGTTTTGGCAATTGGTGATGGGAAAGTTGGGCTCATAAATGACGTGGATATATCACTTCACATTCCTCCTGATTTACTTATACAGAGTTCAGGCAATCATGTTCAATCTATTGTTCATGGCATTTATCTGAATCTGGTAGATAGTATAACTGATATATCATATTTTCAGGACAAAGCAATACTTGCTCCAACAAACTCAATAGTGGATCAGATAAACGATTACATGTTAGACTTGATGCCTGGTGAAGAGAAAACCTATTTCAGTTATAATAGTACATTGACACATAACGGAAATGATAATGTTGTTGATGATGTCCACACTCTAGAATTTCTCACCACAATAAATGCTTCAGGACTCCCACATCACAAGATCAGATTGAAAATTGGAGTTCCAATTATGCTTTTGAGAAATATTGATCTAAAGTTAGGATTATGCAATGGAACAAGGTTAATCATAACCAAAATGGGAAAATTTGTACTTGAAGGAAAGGTTATATCCGGAAGTAACATTGGCGAAATTTTTTTCATACCCAGGTTATCTCTTTCACCATCTGATGTTAAAATTCCTTTCAAATTTCAAAGAAGACAATTTCCAATATCTATTTCATTTGCCATGACAATCAACAAGAGTCAAGGGAAATCACTTAAAAGTGTTGGAATTTATTTGCCGAGTCTTGTGTTCTCGCATGGTCAGTTGTACGTTACAATCTCAAGAGTCACTTCAAAACAAGGATGGAAAATACTAATCGTTGATGGAGATGGACAAAATACTGATACGACCTCAAATGTTGTTTATCACGATGTATTTCGTAATGTATATTGATGATTAAAGTTCAAACCTTTTTTTTTTATGTATGCTACCATTTCATTTTGTTTCTATTGTTGTTGTAGAAGGGAACATATTTTTAAATTTTGTTAAAACTTCTATTAACTATATATGTTTACATTCTTGCGACTTATTCGTTTAACTTCTTCTCGGTAGGACCCGTGCGATAGCACGGGTCAAGAGTCTAGTATGTTTTGAATAAGAGAGGAGGAGAGTGTAATTCAAGCATCTTTGAAGGGAAGGAAGTGTAATTTACTCAAAATAGAAAGAAGAGAAAATGGGATCTGATTTTTTATTTATTTATTTATTTTAATATTTTTTCTTTTTTCTTTTTTAATAAATAATGACATGTCAAATGGTTGTACACGTGGAAACAAAAAAATGAAAAAGATAATTATTTACACAGTCAGCAGCGCATCACATAATAAGAAAATGTTGACTCAGCGTGTCACATCAACGTAAATGTACAGTCATGTGACATCAAGGTTCAAAATCGAAAAATCTTTACATTACAGGGTTGAAATCTAAGTTTTTTTTAGAGAGGTTAAACCAGAACTCGCTAATATTACAAGGGGTAAACTTACACTAACCCTTAATTTTAATATAAACCAATTAATTAAACTCAATTGAAAAAATCACTCCCGGTGAGGCCTACATTACCCCCTCATGATTTTAACCAATCAAATTGTAGGATATAAAGTCAACCTTCATAGTCATTAATTTAAGAGAATTTTTAGCCTTACGTAATTTTTAATACTTTTAATTTTAATTAATTATATTTTAAGGGTTCAATTTTAATGAATTTACATTGTAGGACTTATATCAATTAAAAATTAACATAAAAGTTTCTTTCATCCTTAGATCCATCAGTTATATTCAGAAAACAATTCCAGAGAATGTGTGAGTCCAATCACACCCCCCTTCATTCCAATTTCTTCACGTATACTTGTTTCACCAGTTTCTTCTTCTTTCTTCTTGTATTGCTATTGATTAATACTGATATTCAAAAGCCATCTCCTTCATTCCAGATGCATCTCGTATTCCAGGTATGTCGTTCCAAAACCGCTTTCATTTCAAAATATAGTGAGAATCGTCGCCGTCCGTTTGATTCCAGGTATTGTGAGAATCGTTGTTGTTTCTGGAACCACATCAGTTTGATTCGAGAATTGTATCCAATCACCGCCATTGTCGTCATTATGGCATCACATCTGATCGTGTTTTTTGCTAGTTGTTAAACCGTGAGTTTGGATATGTTGATGTTGATTTTGCATCCATTGTCTATTTTCATAATCGTACAATTTCTTAATCCACTACACTTATAATCATACAATTTCTTAATCCACCACACAACACCAAAGAGAATTTAAACTAAGGTTAATTCAAAGCCCCGTCACTAAGGTTTAGTACTAAGTCGCTCACAAAACACTCATGTCAAGAGAATTTTTTGATGTGAAGAGTGAAACACCAAAGCGCTCACAAATTGCTCATGTCAAAAGTTGTGACGAATTTTGCAAAGCTTTGCTAAATAAAAAGATTTGTACGAGAAAGAACATAGACGTTGTAAAGAATATGCTAACAATCAGTGTTAGGAAACTATTCTCAACTAAAAATCATAAAATAAAATTAAAAGAATTAAAAATTACCTAAGGTTAAAAATTCTCTTTGTATCCTACAATTTGATTCGTTAAAATCATAAAGGGTAAATTACGCCTGATGAGTCAATAATTAGTGTTTTTAATATAATATTAGATTCCGTTTTATTTATATTTGAGTTTGTTTTATTTAATATTATTTCCTTTTTAGAGCTATTTTACTTCAATTGCAAGTTATTATATTTCAGGAACAAATATTCAAAAGATTTAGTCTTGGAGCAAAAGAAAGGAGAATTGGAGCTGATTCGTGCCAAAAATATGAAGATCTCATACAAAAATATCCTGTGCAAAGAATTAGAAGATCTTGTACCGGAATATAGCATAGGCGCGCCCCATATTGCCCTTTTGCTGCTTTTGCTTCTTTGACAAACTGCCTATTTTAGTATTTCTGACCTAGAGCCCATGGTTTCTTGTGCAACACTTTAGTGATTTAATTCTTGGGGCTCAAGTCAATGTTAGAATATAAATAGAGCAGCCATTTAGTTTGTAAAACAATCTTTTGTTCTTGGAAATAATAAGTGACAATTGTTTCTTTGAATAAAAGTTCACCTTTATTTAATGTTCTTCTTCTTCTTCTTCTCTTCTATGTCTACAATGAACGTTAGTGAATAGACTCTTCTTGTCTTGGAATTGTTGGATAAGTCTAATGACATAATCTTAATCAAACCAAGTCATAAACCCCAATTTTATATAAATCTACTTTCTAATCTAATTTCACCGTTTTTATAATGAATTTACAAATACCAAACTCATAATGTGACAGCGGAGGGTTAGTATTTGTTAATTCATCATCACAAATATCAATTCATAACGCAACAACGGAGCTTTGATATTGGAACAAGTGAAATTAGACAACGGTTGCGAAACATGAGAATAGTCTAGCAAACCTTGAGACATATAAAGTTTCGTTCTTCAAGGGTTCTAATAGCAATCAACCATGAGAATAGGCGTGGTTGCTAGAGGAACACACTCAATGACTTCGAGAGAAGCTTTGATACGCTTAAGAGAAACTTGTCTTTAGAAAGTGGGTCCAATATAAAGTTTTGGTTTAGGGTTTGTTTTGTGAAGGATTTGTCATCTAGATGAACCAATAATCCCAATGCGCTTTTATTTTTATTATTTTCTTTTAATTAAAAATCCAAACTTTATAACTCAAAACTCTTTTCTAATCATTGTTGAAAGTTAATTGAATTCATAACTTCATGTTTGAACGATACTCTTTTTACTACATCAGTAGAACCGTGCACTTGCGGTTTTACTCATCAAGTTTTTGGCGCCGCTGCCAGGGAATTATTGCAATTTGATTAGACTAAAAAAAAACTTTTTCTTTTTATTTCTTTTTCTTTCTTTCTTTTTCTATTACTTTCTTTTACCTTTAACTTCTTGGGAAGCACGAAATAATAACGATATGGCTGAGGAACGCACTCTTAAAGAGTATGCAACCCCTTCTACGGAAGAGTCACATGCTATTATTGTGTACCCAACGGTTGAGGGTAATAATTTTGAAATAAAACCTGCACTTATTTACTTAGTGCAGCAAAATCAAT
>Ga0315914_1003107_pt1 | contig 25321 bp, 6 predicted proteins | sample MpolenodulesMG_FD_203920 | JGI IMG/M metagenome (GOLD analysis project Ga0315914, IMG submission 203920) | Medicago polymorpha root nodule microbial communities from Los Angeles, California, United States - elongated nodules | ecosystem: Host-associated > Plants > Roots > Nodule | place: USA... | reverse complement strand
AATCTCATCCATTAATTTTGTTTAATCTAAAGGCTAATAATTATTTACTTAAAAGTGCACCGTGAGTCAAATGTATTTTTCACACCATAGTACTCATACATTTGACTCACGGTGCACTTTTAAGTAAATAATTATTAGCCTTTAGATTAAACCAAATTAATGGATGAGATTTGGTGTCAATGAATCCGTTGACACCTGGTGTCAACGGATCCTAACTCTTTAAGAATTACATACTATGAGTATGTTTCTTGCTGATATTGACAATTAATTGTCCTTTAGCATTGTATTTGGGAAGCCAGAAGATCTATATCTAATTATCTATTCCTTCTTCATTATTGCCACACCACTATTTATTGAAGTTAATTTTTTTTGCTACTTTTTCATTTACCTTGCATATTTTGTCTTGTAAAGGTGAAGGATATAATTCCACTGTTCCTGCTGTTCCTGAGGATGTAAGTGGCGACTCCCATGATCCAACCAAAAAATTGGCCGATAAAGTTTCTGCATATTTGGATCAATACATAGAAGCCATGGAAAAGGTTGCTAATCCCCCTTTTGAAATAGCATGATATTGTAGGGCCTGTTTGAGCGTGTTCTTATTTTATTTTATTCTGAAAACGTTTTTATAAGACAATTTCGAAATAATGGTGGAACCCCTTCCTGGACCCTGCATATGCGGGAGTTTTAGTGAATTGGCTGCCCTTTTTTAATAACAAAATAGAAATCTATTTGGTGGTGATAATTTGAAATTGGTAAATTTGTTTTGAGATCATATTTTTGAAAGTGGAGAGTACCTGGCACTGGAAGTGATGGCAGCAAGAAGGGTTCCCAGAATCCAGATGATTATGACAATGGATGGCATCAATTTGTAACAGTGCTAGATGGTGTTAGTTAGTGATGGTGGAAGGTACCTTGCTGTAGTGGAGGATATTAGAGGGTGTTGTAGCAACAAGGACAAAAGGTGCCTACAGCAATTGTGGAAGGTACTGGATGGCTATGGTGGAGAATATAAGCAGCAGCAATAGCGTGTACCAGGTGGCAGTGATGGTAGTGGAGGGTGACGCTGAATGATGTTATGTGGAGGTGGCAGTTCTGGTTGAAGCGACAACAATCAAGAGAAAACAAAAAATATAAACAACACTAGGATCTTATTTAAAGATAGAAAACAAGAATAAGTTTTGTGAACTTAAAACACTTGAAATAAGTTTATAATCACCAGAATGCACTTTTTGTGATCTTAATCTGCTTTTTACCAGTCTGATGGTATTTCTTTTTGTAAATCTGTGAAGGTTAAATTAAAGCAAGGATTAAAAATTGCAATGAGTATATCAGGCGAGGGGAATGCATATTTGCAGGTAACTTTCAAATTGCTTCATTCTCTATTTTTGTTTTCATCCCACCCAAAATATTCATTCATACCATTTGATGTACATGGATGTGTATGCTGCTTCTTAAGTTCTTGTGCAATTTAATTTGTAGGAAACTGCATTTTGGCGCCTTTACAAGGAAAACCGATCTCTCTGCTCTCTTGTTATAAAAACTGCTGCTGGGATTGTATATCTTCTTGCTTGTTTATTGGAACCCTTTATGCCATCTTTCACTCTTGAAGTAAAATTATTTCTCTCTATGCTTGTGTTCCTCTTTTGTTGATATTTTGTTTACTTATCCCACAACATTTTTGACACTTCTCTATTTTCTCGCCCTGAAGGTATTTAAGCAGCTAAATTTGTCTGCGGAGATACATCTTTCACTTTCTGATGATAAAGGTGACGTTGATAGAGTAAGAAGACCCTGGGATATTCTAAGTGCTGGTCATAAAATTGGAACACCCAAGCCATTGTTCAGGGAGCTGGTAAGTGTCCCGCTTTCTGAAATTAGTAAAGCTATTCAAATTTGCTTTTGCTTTTGAGTCATTGATGTATTCAAAATCCTTGACCAGAAAGATGAGGAATTGGAGGGCCACAAGAATAAGTTTGCAGGAAGTCAAGCTGATAGGATTATACGTGCAGAGTCTGAAGCTGAAAATGTTGCTGAACAATTGAAGAAAACAGAAGTTTCAGGTGTTATATTCTATCCATTTCTAACTAAATTTTTGAGTTTTGGATGGCCACTGACTAATGATGCAGTATTATCATATTATTTTCATAAAAACATGAACCTCGAGAGGAAAAAGCAGAAAAGGTATATCAAAACTTTGATACCTTAAGAATTCTCTAAACCTCCCAAATAAGCACTTGCCTCGCCACAAAATGTGACCACTGGCCATATTCCACAACTTTCAGGTGTTCAAATTCACGTGCAGTTGAAACACCTGAAATTGTGGTTTATTACTTTCAAATTTGTGGTAAATAAATTTCAGTTGTAGGTTAGTGAGTTATCCAATCATGATATATGCATTGAACTTGGTTAACCACGCATGAAATGTGTGAACCAACAATTGTGTTTTACTTTCTAAAGAATTCTATAATTGTTATTAATATTTACAGATATTTTTTTCGTATGTTCTGGCTTAAAAGCTGATTGATTAGTACTTTAAGAATATTACTTTCAAAGCTCTTCCGAGATCTCAAAAACCTTGAAGGCATTGATGTTATGACCCCACTTTCCTTTGTCATTTCCTTAACTACACTTGACTTGAAATGAAACTGTTTATATCGTTTTTTTGGTTAATGTGTATGTAGAAGTTATTGCACGCCTTGTTGTCTGTGTATGTTAGTAGTAAGCTTAACAGCTTCAGGCTTCATTGTTGCAACAGATAGCAAAGGGAAGAGAAAACAATCCAATGGAGCCAAAAACAAGACTGCTGCTGAACAAGATATCACAATCACCAGGCTTGATATTCGGGTTGGTCTCATAAAAAAGGCTGAAAAGCATCCTGATGCTGATTCGTTATACATTGAAGAGATTGATGTTGGTGAAGAACAGACAAGAACCGTTGTCAGTGGACTTGTCAAGTATATACCAGTTGACCAACTGCAGGTTTCTGTCTCGTTCTGTTGTCTATATAGTATATTACCTTTAAATGCAACTTCTGATGGTACTGTTTTATCTACTGATTAACTAATAATTAATTCTAATAACTTTCTTCAGAACCAAAAGGTCTGTGTACTTTGCAACCTAAAGCCAGCAGCCATGAGGGGAATTAAATCTCAAGCAATGGTTCTTGCTGCTTCCAATAATGATCACACCAAGGTAAGGAAAAACATACAATGCCTTTCCCTTTACAAAAGTAGGCGTCGATCTCTGCTTGTTAGCACCTTAAATTACACCATGGCACGATGGTAATAGTATAGCTAATAAAGATATACGATCACACGTGTTGGGTGTTTATGATTTTAAAGATATAGTACAATAACGTATGGTAGTGTTGACTGAAAGAAAATTAAGTTTTCCAATCCGATAGTGATAGATAACTTTCTTGATGCCTTTTCCATCAGACTGACATAAACATTTGACCACTGAATTTCCATTCCGATCGCATAGATCATGAGAAGTTTCAAAGATAAAAGGAGCTCTGTATGGGTTTGTAGCACCTCATATTAGGTTGCCATTTACTTTTGTAACTTGTCAAGAAATAGTGTGGATAATATCTACCAGTTCTTACCTTAGCTTCTGAATGTGGATTGAGACGCTTAATAATATCATTTTTCTTCTATATTTTTATTTTCCTTTGGAGTGCTTCCTCCCACTGAAATGTGATAGTAATAGAGCACTAAATTTCTTATTTCTGTGTATCCTCTAGGTTGAGTTGGTTGAACCGCCGAGTTCTGCTTCTGTTGGAGAAAGAATTACTTTCCCAGGACACGAAGGGAAGCCTGATGAACTCTTAAACCCGAAAAAGAAAGTTTGGGAGACATTGCAAATAGATCTGCACACTAATGAAGAGCTATTGGCATGCTACAAAAATGTCCCACTTACCACATCAGCTGGTGTTTGCAAGGTTTCGTCAATAAGCCTTGGAACAATAAGGTAGACAGAGAGAAAGATTAAAAGATAAAAGACAGCATAGTTTATCGGTCCCCTTACATTCTGACTAGTAGATCTGGCAGTTTTTCATGTTGCCATAATTGTAGAATTTACGTTGAGTAATTTAACTGCGTATTTTAGATGAACTGTTTCAATGTGACAACTTATTAATATTATTGATTAGATTTTCTTTCTTGGATAATCTATATTTTTTCTGTTTTAAGGTATTGGGATTAAGTTAGAAAGTTCATTTATAAAATTTGGAATTTGGAATAGAAACAAAATTATGCCAAGTCATTATCGCAACAATAAAAAAAGAAAGAAAACGCGGAGATAAAAGGATGGCCTGAGCCTAATTAACACACAATACATAAAATGTTTAAATGCACTTAAGTCCCTTTTTTTTTTTCACCATGCAGTTAACTCCCCTTATTTTGCTCTATTTACGATTTTTTTGTTTGTTGAAGAAGGCTCTATTTACGATTTTGGTTCCTTTGTTTTTAAATTTACAAATCTGCTCCTTCAATTTTAAAAATATCTTGGCATTTCCCCCAAATATGCATTTGAGATTGAATTTTGATGACTAGACCTAGACAAGAGACAACTGATTTGATGACATGAAAATGGTTATTAAATGAAAATATATTTGTACAATGTTTTAAATCAAATTGGTTGTTTTTGTGATATAGGTTAATATATATTTTTTATGAAATAGAAATTAATTCCTAAGTGAAAAAAATATACCAAGACATTGTCACATTATCAACTCGGTTGTTAGTAACAACTTGTTACATATGCATTTCACTTGCCACGTCATTAAATGAAGAATGCTTGATACAACTAAAAGATTGCCACAAGAACGACCATATGATTTATAGAGTAATGATACATTAACCACCCTATGTAGCAACCCTCCATTGTATACCTTTGTGTGGTATTTGTTTAGTGGATGAGAGAGAAATGAATTGATAAAAGGCAAGAGAAATATGAATAAAAATGTCTCTAGAGAGATAATTTGGTGCATTCAAAATGGCCACCATGTTCGATTTTAGAAAGATGTTTGAGTTTAGGATGATGGCTCCTTACTAAATCTCTTCCCTCGGTCTCCCTTGGCCATTGGAAAATTCGTTGTCTCTTATTATGTTGTGGAACTGGGTGGGAAGTGCTGAATCAAAATTTGTGAGAAAATTACGATGGTCAAGTCTCTATCTAATGGGAAATCTGATTTTATCATATATAAATTTCTCTCTCAAATTGGCTTATTTTATCATGCATGGTAAACATCAATCATTCCCAACAAACCATGATATTTTTCATGATACTTGAGACTTGGCAGGGTCCGAACCCATATGAAAAATAGTTCATGATAAAATTTTAACTAATGATGAAAAGTATGACACATGCATGTCTAGAGACAATTTATGTCCTATATGTGGTGACTACCATGAAACAGTTATGTATGTCATAAGAGACCGTGAAAAAACAAAATATTCTAGAATGATCTTATCTTTCAAGATATTTAGAGTAAGATTTTTAGTTTTGGATTATATTATAATGGCTTGAATGGAACGTCACAACTCTTGATATTTATACAACACATGAAAATTGCCAATTTTTCTTTAGAGTTGTTTTTATAAGCTTTGGAAAGATATAAATAGTCTGGTGCTTAATTGGAAGTTTGTGGTTGGTAATCAGTTTCTTCGTGTAATAACCAGCCAAGATAATCTCATTGTATCTCTTCCAAACTTAGTGATGATTCTAAATCTCATCCTTGAGACGAAAACATTGAGGTTTCTTGAGCTCCTTCATCACATGAGCTCTTTAAGAGTTAAATAAGTTTTTTCTCCTTATAAATAGCTCAAATTTCATTTTTTATCCTTCTAAATATTTTCAACAAGTTTTAATCTTCCAAATGTTTTCCGTCCCGGCTTTTGGTGTGTGTTTTTAAGTCAACATGTGTGTATCCTTCATGATTTTGAATAAATTTTCACAAACATGTTTAGAATATTATAAAAATATATCCCGCAAAATGTAGATTTTTTTTAACAAATTATAAATTAAATATGAACTTTTTAGCACTAAAAACTTAAAATTCATATTTAATTCCTCCTTTGTAAAAAATGAAACTTTTGCAAGAGAGATTTTTATAATGTACTAAACATGACTGCAAAAATAATTCAAAATTATGAAGGGTAAACATGACTTTACTTAAAATTATGGACCAAAAGTCGTGATGAAAAACATTTGTGGGACTAAAACTTACTGAAATTTTTTAAAGGGATTAAAAATAAAATTTAACATATTTATAGAGATAAAAACTTATTTAACTTCAAAGATAATGTTGATCGGCTCATACAAAGTCATAAGAGATTTCTATTTGTGGAGGATTGATTAGTGGTTCTCATGGTTAGTCCATTTGTGGCTTCTAAAATAGATTTGACTCATAAGATCTAATGTGTGAGCGGAACTATGGGCCATTTTCATTGGAATAGATATGAGAAATTAGTTGAATAACATAAATTTCATATTTGAGATGGATTCTTGTGGTTAACATGGTTACTTCAGGCTCATATCTAATCCTTTGCTATAACCTCTTCCCCACCGCACCATGGATGGAGAATTGACACTCGAATGTTTGCAAATGCATACAGGAAAATTTCTTGGAGTTATAGTGAAAACACTTTTACACAGTTTGAATTTAACAATAGTGTAAACTGTAAAGTGAAAAAATTAAATATTGTCAACCATGTTAATAAACTTAGGATTTTCTATAACATACCATTAATATCCAACTTAAATTGTTAGTTAATAGTTATGGATGATAATACTCACTTTAAGTTTAGATAGACAAGATTCACAAAATATAAGGAGGAGTTAAAGAGTTTCCTCTCCAAAAAAAAGAAGGATGAGTTTAGAGAATTAACTGATAATAAGATAGAATGTTAGTTGTTCACATTGACACTTGTTGTGTTAGAAAGGAAAAAAACGAGACATGATTAGACAAAGACAAATTCTTTTTTATCTACGGTGATTAGAATTGTTCATGCTGAATTGATACCAATCAAAATCATTTATTATTATTTTATGTTATAAAATAGTGCAAAAGAACATATAATAATAAAAGACAAATAAATAATTTTGATTGGTGTCAATTTAATATGATAACTCTATCAACTTTTTATTGTGGATAATATCGTTGTCCCCTCAAGAGAAAATACATTCATCTTGTCATTTTCTCTCACTTCTCATATCTACTAGAATATCAAATGTCACACTCACATCATAACTAAATGAATGAGTAAATCATTGTACTAGCTTTGATAGTGTTTGGATGGATTAAGATGCTTGATTACAATTCCAACGAATCATACGGGTTGTATACAATGACTAAACCTCCCTCCACACTTTCCTTTGATTCCTTTGATGCTTTATTTCTTTTATAGCATCAAATTAATTGGCTCTTCAACTGTTGGATTACAAATAGATACCACACTTTTCTGTTGCGTGCCTTTTGCAATTTGAGAACATATATATGGCTGTAAAGTTTTAGAATACCATAAAAGTCATGCTTCATGCAGAGAATATGCATTCACCAGCAGCACACGGTTGAAAAATAGCATAAATTAAAAGGTTCATCACATCTAAATCCTCTTCATTTTTTGAAATGATTTTTATTCTTCTCCTTTATTATGTGCAATTGTGTTCCTACTTCATACTACTTGCTAGCTACTTGTATATGCTAATTAGTACTTACGAAGAAATGATGACAATTCACATTTTTATCTTTTCACCGATTATATATGTACTTTATGTCTTTTTATGATCCCCAAATACTTTAGGTATGAATGAATGGTACTTTATGTGTTCCATGTTAGTTTTAACATATTATATGAGTATTTCTCACCTTAAGGTTAATTAAGTTTCTCCCTAGTATGAACGAGAGACGGAGAGAATTAGAAACTGGGAAACCTCCGAACAACCAGCTGAAATATTCAACAAACATGAACAATTGACTCTATCTTGGATGTTACAAACATTAATTAGCAATATTTTGATCCTAGGCCATCATTGAAATATTCCTTGAAATAAATAATAGTTTAATTTTCAGATTTTGTGTGCTCACCCCTTGTTTTGCATCTCTAGGATTCAACTATCCATCCATATAAAATAATCCTTGACAAATTTGAATTTAAAATGGTACATAAAATTTGAATTTGTATATGCTATTAGTAATTAGGAAGAAATGATGACAATTCACAATTTTTCCTTTTCACCGATTATGTACTTTATGCCTTTTTATGATCCCCAAATATTTTTATGTAGTACTTTATGTGTGCCATGTTAGTTTTAAATACTCCTACTACTAATACTATGAGTATTTCTCACCTTTTAAGGTTAATTAAGTTTCTCCCTCTCTAGTATGAACGAGAATTAGAAACTGATGAAACCTCAAAATTTTAATTCAAGTAATATCAATGTGTATATTCATATTATATATTTACACTATATGCAGGCAACAACCAAGGGCATTCATTTGGGCTGAAAATACCCAAGCTAGGAAAGCAATTATAGTAGTATATAGAGAATGGCTTCTGCTACTATTTCATTTTTATTTTTTTGATAATAACTACTATTACTATTTCTATGCAATAGGGCATGAAGAAATATATATATATGTCCTGGCAATCCATATAGCTTATCTCATCACAATTCACATCATCTACCTTTTGCCATCAACAAGAAACGAGCCATGCTCTTGCGATTTCCCTCTTAGGAAATACACATCATGATTGAATGGTAGAAGCCCATCTTTGTATATAGCTTATAGGGTAAGATGATGAGAAAAGGCCATCATCATATACAAAAAGCTAAACGGTACTAGTAGCTATGCTCTTGTAATCATGTTGCTTGCTTTTTCATACTTAATGTATTGTGTCATGTCATGGGGCAATCATAACACAAAGTTAATTTTCATCTCTTCTAATTAATCAACTTACGTGATCTTGTCTCCCTTTCCCCATAAAGTCTCTATAGAGTTGGAAAAGAAGAGATTGATCACAACATGCAAGCTAAGCATTGTAACAATTAAGGCAAAACCCTAACCCTAAAAATATTGGTTACTTTTTCCACCATGAACAAGAACAATCTTACAAATCAAAACAATGCAAACCATTAATGGTGATGCCATGATGAAAAAGGAGAATAGATAAACTAATTTAGAAACAAAAAAAAAAAAACTAAGTACCAAAATGGGAAAGAAATATCTAGTTACAATTGAGAATAAATAACCCCATAGAAGGAAATTAACAAGAAAAGTTAAAAGCAGCAAAATCACCAGAATCTAATAAGATAACAGTCATGATATATTAATCATATAAATAAAGGAAACTCTAATTAAAAAGTCTCAAGTCTCATATGAACACATGCCAACCGAAGTGTGGTTTCAGTTTCACAAGAAATAACCTTCAAAACACAAATTAAAGCACTTCAGCGGCACAGACTTGGAGTTTTCCATCATCATTTAAGTTAGGGAATCTTAAATTACTAGCTACTAATACCAGATATTAATTGATATACAAGTCAAACTAATCAAATTAATTAATACCATAAATAAGTATCATTAACCAAACATACATCTTCAGCTTCATATTCATTCTTTGGCTCCAGCTCCTCCCATCTCCATCGGAGCAATCATATCCTGAAGAAGTCCATTGTTTCTCACCATGTCATTAGTACTTGTCATCATAGAAGAAGACACAGAAGAATTGCCTCCACCATAATTGTCTTGATTTTGAAGAAATCCACCAAAAGATGTTGAAGAGTTCATCAAATTATCAGCAGAGTTAACAACATTCAAAAGTGGAGAAATGTTGAAGGAGTTGTTATAATCACTATTATATAACAAAGATGGCAATGCTTGCCGCTGCTGATGAAGCACATTCTGATTCTGATCCTGAAATCTTTGATATTGTTGTGATTGAGAAATCGCAAATTCGTTTCCAAGAACAGAACTACCAACGACACCGCTAGTTGTGTTGTGATGTTGGTGGACCTGTTCTTGGAAACCAGAAGCATCAGGCATGATCCCAAGGTTAGCAGCACGCAATAGAACCGGAGATAGGTGGGTGTGTTGGCCTTCATAGCTGGTTAGCACGACCGAAGAGTCTGCAGCCGAACGCTCTATACGCTTCTTAACCTCACAGCTCGCGGCAGTGCAACGGTAGTAGCTCCTATTTTGCATCACACAAGATTAAAAAAAAAAAGTAAGCCAAATTGGATAGTATGTGTATACAACAGTTACATATATAATCTAAATGGAATAAAAAATAAAAGTTTGATTTTTAGACAAAGCCTTCAATCTTAGTGCAAGGGAATCAAATGCATCTACTTTTGCACTCAGATCTAAAGGCTATATATGTAATAGTATCTTGATTTGATGGTACATGTATGTATATACCTGGGAAATGGGCTGTTTTTGACTGGTTTTTGGCCATATTTGCGCCACCTATAACCATCATCCAAGTGATCAACATCACTCTTTGTCTTGAAAGTAACTCTTGCTGGTCTAATTAGCTTCTTGTTCTTCTTCTTCTTTGGCTTCAACCTATAACACCATCAGTTTCAGCTTTATTCAGTAAATCAAATCAATATTTTAATGTTTTTTCTATTACTTTTCTTATTGTCAAACTAGCATACAATAAACAAAAGTAAACAAAACGGCAAGAACACATGGAAATGACACTGACAACAGTGAATAACCCGGAAACGCCGCTCAAAGTAATTGAATACACAGACACACACAAAAAACATACATCATCTTCAACTTCCTCGTCTTCATTTGTAACTGCTGTTTCTTTTTTCTCTTATTAGTCAATTAAAGTTTTTAATTAATAAAATAAAAAAAATGATATTTTAATCAGCTTACTGTTTCTTCATCTGATCTTGATCATTTTGATTCTCTACAAGTCTGATTCCATGATCTTCATCTTTCTCTTCTGCTTCATCTCCTTCAAGTTCTTCTTCTTCATGTTCATTCTCTGCTGCTGTTACTTTGTCTGCAACAGTACCAGCTTCATTGGAAGATGAAGAAATTGAAGAAGAAAGGGAGACAGGGGTGGCTGGATTATTCAAGACCTCAGACGCAGCAGGCGATGGTACCGGTAAAGGAGGCAGCTGGGTGGTGGCAGGTGGTGCTGACATGTCAGCATCAATGGTGGGAAACCAATCGAATAAAGTAGAAGAAGAAGTGAAATCATTTGTACTCAACAAATCGATGTAACCAGCAAAGGAAGAAGATTGTTGATCATCAGATTGTGATGGTGGGATCATGTCAAAGATGCTGCATGATGGTAAAGCAGGTGAGAAAGGGAAATTGATTACACAACTTCCCTTGTTCTTCTTGTTTGGAATCTCACCTGAAAATGCTGTTGTTGAAGAATTCGCCATGTTCTTGATCGCTTATCTCTCTTCTCTACTGTTTGTTTTCATGGACTGTGTGTTTGTGAGTGCTATATAACCTTTGCACATATTCCTCACCTTTCTCTCTCTCTTATTTTTCTATCTTATTTAATGAAATCTGTTTTAACTCCAAAAAAGTGAGCCTCTTTATTAACTCAAATTTGTTTCTAATAGTATATGAGTAGATGACAAAGGGATTAGAAGATGAGAAAGAGAAAGGGACGCTTTAGGGGTTTTAGTTTTTTTTTTCTCCTTCAAAAATTGTTTACCCGACTTAAAGACCGACTAATCTGGAGATTAATTTTATCGTCCATTAGTGGAACTCAATTGAAATCACATCAAAGTTCCTTCTAGATTAATCTAACACAAAAATTTGGCATCTAAATTATTTGAACATAAGACATAGCGAAGATCACACTCTTTTTTTTGTTAAAGTAAGAGTACGCTTCTAAATCTCAAGTCTCATACCACTAGAATGAGATGTAGTTTTTTTTAGTAATTAAATTTTTGTTTGCTCGAGTTATTTTAAGTTTGACTTTTGTCATTTTGGTTTTTCAGTTTCATTTGAGTTTCCAATACTTTTAGATGATTATACATTTTGGTTATTAAACCTCTGATTCAACAATAAGAAGAATGAAATATTTGACAGACTCAAGCAAAGATAATAAATAAAAAGTTTGTGACTTATAGAGTCAAAATTGAACCAAAAAAAATTAAGGAATTAATTAAAATGAATTCAAAAAACAAAAATGCATGTTTGATATTATAGTCGGATAATCACAATGAACTATTGTAATTTTAGAAAAACTATGTCATGTGCATTTTTAATATCTTGATGTGTTGGACAAAATTACGTCGACAGCATAATTTTGCTAAAACAATAGATTATAGTTTTTACTTTGATTCACTGTAATTTTGTCGAGCTCATTTTTACCATCAAACAAATGTAGCTTTTGCATATCATGCGATAACTCATCGTGATTTTGGTAAATTCAAACGATCTCATGAACACAAAGATCAAAAGGGTAATTTATCTTAATTTTTCATTTAATTATATATTTTTTGTTTTTGGTGTGTGAATGGAGTTTTGGATTTAGTCGAGTTGGAGTTGAGTATTTGGAAAAACAGGTTGGCTAGGGAGGTTTCCCACCTTTGCATGGTGACCGGCAACAACCGGTTTTCAGACTAGATTGAGGACCATGTGTGGGTCCCACTTCACGCGGTTATTTGACTGGTAACCGGATTTAGTGTGAACGAGGGAGTGTACACGTGGGATTGTAGTAAAAGGTTTTACGCTCTGATCAACCGCATGTGATGGTCCATTGGTTCTGTCTCTCCCTTTTTATATTGATTCTCTTTTTAGTTTTTCCTTTTCGCGCTATTTTCTCTCTTTTTTTAATTTCTCTTCTTACCAAATTCACCCTTCATTTTCTTCAATTTATTGTTATCTAACGTTCCTTTTTGTCTCATTTTAATGCACTTGCGCAAAATATGAGCATCTATTTCGTAATCCAGGGAAAAGAAGTGAAAAAGTATACAGGCTCATTAATACATATTCATCTCAAATTACACGACATCTTAATATTCACACATATTAAAAAATGTAATTAATTTTATACAAAAAAATATATTATGAATGGAAAATTCTATAATGAATTCGTGAAAATGACTTTTCTGATGAAGTTAGCACTATAACATCAAAATTGTAGTGAGTAACACTCTACTGTTTGTATAGTGACATCAAAAGTTCAGTCTCCATAGTATTATCAATTCATCAGATTAACAAGACTACACTTAATCTAATTTTATCTTACTTTGTTTTAAGTGTAACACTCAAGACTATCACATAATATTATCAAATCCGTTTGCATGTTAAAGATGCCAACGATAAAATAGTACCTGTAAGTCTAAGATGTTGCAGGCATTACTAGATGAATTACTATTGATCATTAATCAGTAATCAACAATTTAAAAATAAATCAAACATTAAAATTAAAATTAACTTTTTCAAAAAAGTCAGTTTCCTGACTGCACCGTAGAAGCTCCCATTATGAATTGTTTTATAAAATTGTCCTTAATAAATAATATATGAAAGAATTGAAAGAAGAGAGATCAATAAATAGCTAACGATATAATAGGAAAAGTAAAATTGATGTTTCATTGATATTGTAAAGCGGCATAATTTGAGACAATTTTTTTCTTTTAAAACAACGTATAATTTTATTTTTTTTGCTTTCGCACCGGTTTCCGACCCACCAAAGGTGGCTGACTAATCTGACCGTACGTAGAGGTATGCGCATTGGCAAGCGAAAACAACATATAATTTATGATGGAGGAAGTAACAATTAATATATCTATTTTGTGATTTTTATTTTGTATAAAAGTTTGTGTCTTTTTAATAAGTGTCTTGAACCATTCTTTAAGCATTTCAAAATAATTAATTATTCTCTATAAATTTAAATATTTTGATTCTAATGAATAGAATACAAACATTTTCATAAAAATACTTACCGCTTCTTATTTTTAAAGAGTGTTCTGGAGGCTGTCGTTAACATTTTTCTAAAAGTTTTAGGATTGACTAACAACAAGTGTTCTAAGACTATTGTTGACTATTGTTTAGAGAACTTGCAAAAAAGTAACTTCATCTTAAAAATACAACTATTTTTGACAAAATCTTGAAAATACAACTTAAATACATATAAAAGTCACATTACACAATTTTCTATGTAAAATTTATTACTTTTAATCGTTTAAACATTGTTTTAAGTACACTTGTTAGTATTTTTAAAGTTTTATACCGGACAATCACGTATGTGATTTTAAAAGTGATTCAAAATAAAAGGCAAACATTTTATATGATATGTAATTATGATTAATTGACGGCATAAAAATTATCTATATTAACTGTTTATATAAATTAAATCTCTATTATAGATCGACTGAATTTATAAACCTTAGAATACAAGCAGAAGTATACATATTTTATTTCATACAAATGTATACATATTGAGGGGTCATTTTTGTCCTTGTGTGGAGGCAATCTTTTTGAGGGGGTTCAATTGAACCTCCTGAACTTAAAGAAAATACAAATATATTTTTATGTATTTTGCATTTTGAAGTCTCTGAATTGTTTTCACAATTTTTTTACGGCTTAATTTAGTCTTGATAAAATTAAGTTAGTCCGTGACATTTTCATGTTATACATAAATTAGTTTCTTTTTGAAAATGCTAATGAATGTTTTAGAAGTACTATTTAAAATCTTAAGTTTATAAGTTTTGTGGTAACGTGTGAATTAAGTGTATTGGAAATCAAAATTTTGATTTTTTTTAAAAACAATTTCCTAATTTAAAATCTTCTAAAAAGTGCTTAGAAATACTCGTTAACAATATACCATTTTTATTATATTGAGTCATGGACTAATCAATCCCCATTATAAAAATATCAATGGCTAATTTCGATTTTATTTTTGTTAGAAACTGAATTAGATAATTAAAAAAGGGTTTTGCTAGAAGTCATCTATGAAGGTGTCTTTTAGCAACTCACACATCAAGGTGTGATTTCCACTTTTTAGTTATAACTTTGTTAAAAGACACCTTCATAAAAATTAGTTGGTGTCTTTTTTAACAAATGCTCATAGAATAACTTGCTAAAAAACACATTCATAAAAGATATCTTCTAATTAAAAAATTACAAAGGATCAAAATGAATCTTCTTAATCCCTATTAAGAAGGTTCGGCACGTGCCTTCCATGTCTGGCTTTCTGTTCCTCCAAACCCCATGCATGTCGATGGTACGGATCAAGAAAGAATAATTAATGAAAGAAAGATCATAGCAATAATATCACTACATTTTTATAATTGTAACATTAATAGTCTGATTATCACAGATGAAAAGTAGAGACTTAACTTCGTTGCTTCAAACATGTTAAAGTGTTGATCGATTATGCACCAGTCTGAAAAATTGCACTCATGGCCCTCCTTCAAGGTCGCAAATACTCTATGTTTTAGTTCAAAGTATATCCTTTTAAGACAATAATGTTTCTCTTTAGACTTCCGCCAAACAAATCAATTAACCAAATCTCTTACATGTTACCCTTTATTTATAAGAACTTGTTATTGTTGATCCACTTGTATGAATTCGACTAGTCATTTACTCAATTAGACTAGTCACAACATTGATGAATTAAAGTGTCATGTATAACAATATTATGTTTTATAGGTCATAAATGTTCTGTTTACGAACATTAATTTTTTCATCCAAAAAAGTTTAACGGTACAGTTTGTTGCCCGTTTGTCTTCTACTTTGTGTGTATATTATTAAAATTGGTTGATTAGATAATTAGTTGATTGCTTAATTGATTAAATGATATATATAATCTAACTAACACTTGTGAGTTGTGACAGTGAATTTCCTCTTGATCAAGCAATTAGGTTAAGAAATCAATTTTATTTCTCAATTGTGGGTTCTACAAACTAATCCAATGAGCATTCAACATCGAATATTAAACTACTCAGATCGGATAGAAAAAAAATGACAAAAGGAAAGAAAGCTATATAAGGACAACTAATGACTTATTTATTTTTATTTTTTTGGTACAAAAGAGGGCAAAGCTCAAAACTAATGACTTATTATTTAATTGATTGATCAGTGTGTTGAAATATTTATTTATATTTACAACTAGTATTTATAAACTCATACACTACCTAAAATAGCCTACACTAACAATATTTGTCATGTTCTTGACACACTAGGTAAAGAAAAACCGTAAGTGTAGAAAGAGTACAAGAAATGATTAACATAGTGACTAACATTTAGATGAGGAAACAACAATGTAATACAGTAGGGGGGAAAAGAAGAAAATACTAACAAGAAACAACCGAAAATTAGAACGAGAAAGAAAACACTATCAACACGACAAGACCAACAAAGAACATGTTCTACTGCCCACTTGTAATAACTACATAGATCATCATACTTCTTACCAAAATACCACTTTTAGAAAGAAATTTATTCATATCTATGCTTAACATTCACCGTCTTCCCTTTAAGATAAATTCATTATGGAACTTCCAAATAAACCACACAACATATTGTCAAACAAAATGCTAGTCATCTCCTATAAAGCCAAACCATAGTTATTAACGGTCGGCATATTAAAAGTTTATAATCTCTCAAAAAATATGGTAAATATTTTACTAACCGATAATGATGTTATGAAAAATAAATAAATTATGATGATGGAGTTCTATAGCGTTCAAATAATTTTTGGATTTGAGACTCACATGGATGAAACTAGGTTTTTTTGGTAGAACATGGATGAAACTAGGTATTCGGAGACTCTTTGATTTTTTTTTCCTTCATATGCATCATAATGTCAGTATATTCCCTTAAAATAAATAAATAAATAATTTTAGTATATTAATTTTTGTGATAGTATTTTATCTTTTACGTAAAATTTGAACTTTCCCTTCAACTCCATTAAATCTTTAACTTCAATTAATTGAGCTATTCAATCTTTTTTCAATCCTTGAGAAAGTCAAGATCACATCTCTTCGTTGGATGAAAGCAAAAAATGTCTGTTTCCCTTTTGGTTATCATATGTGGTGGCAGCACCCCCTAATTTGTTTGGGGATTGGCTGATGTATCTCTTTTATCTGTTGATAGTGTTTCCAGAACTTTTGTTGTAACTTTGTTTTGATTCCTAAAGCACTCCTTGTGCTAGGGAACAAAACTTTTTGTTTATATATCTCATTTTGGCTTGTTCAAAAAAAAAAAACTTTTTTTAAGGAATAATTGAGCTATTCAATCGTAATTTAATTATCATTTTTTTTAATATGTCCTCTCTATGTTTCTAATTAGAGTATTGTTTGCATTCAACTGCTTAATTAGATTAATCCTTTTGTTTGCATTCAACTGCTTAATTAGATTAATCCTTTTGAAATTTAATAAAATATATATTTCAAATTTATCTCTCAAGTGGTGAATTTTCTTTTCAAACGAGCCAAAGAGGCGGTTTCTAGTCCAACCACATCAATTTTGTTCTTTGTCCCCTTATAGTCTCTAACTCGTTGACCCATCGAATTTATAAACCAATTTGGGCACATAAAACAAAAATGCTGCAATGCGACTCATTCAAACGGTATACGAACTCATTTACAACTTCCAACAACTGCCATCTTATAATTGAAACCACCATCTTTATTCTACAACCGACCATTATATTTTAACTGAATGTATAGAATTTATTTATTAAGATGGCTAAATTGTGTTGTTATTATTATAACCATCAGAGAATATTTGATGGTTTAGTTAGGTTCAATAATTATCCTCTCATTATGGTTCGTGATACTTGCCTAGATTCATGCTATTTTAGAAGCATTATCACCTTAGCAACTCATTGAACATATATTCCCACATTTGAATACTTGAGTTAGCAAATGTGAAACCAAATTCATTAACGTGCCGATCTTTGGTAGAATTTCATAAGGTTCATTTTTAAAAGATCTTAACAAAACCCTATTGTTTTTAATAATATTTTCTTGGGGGGTCATTTTATTTTTAATAATATATAAAGCTATGTTTCTAGACGAGTGTCGCTATCTATGATTTCCGTATTAGACTAATGTTTATCTTCATCCGCCGTAATCACCGTTAAGATAATCCACCATAATTTGTCATTTTGGGAGTTCAAGAATCTTTTTTTTTTTTTGGTGTGAGAGTTCAAGAATCTGTACATATCATTTATATTTTTAATTTTAATATTTTATAAATATTTCATCTCTTTAACTCAATCCCTAAAAAAAAGTTTCCTAAATGGATCACTTAATAATTTGAAATTATTAAGACAATTTATTTATTGAATCATAATTATCTAATTTTAAAATATGAAATTGCTAAAATATTAGATTATGAAAGGAAAAAAAAATGGAATTAGTTTTGTGAGGGGTGGGGGTGTTGGTGGTGGGGTGGTGTGTTATGAAAGTGGTACATGTGAGTTTGAGAAATGATAAGATAGTAAAATGGATCAACTTGTATCGTCTCATTTCACTTTGTCATTAACTCGTCTTAAAAAAACGAGTTAGGGTGGGTCAATTGGAGGTGTATGACTCAAAATCACACCTGTCTATTTTTATGGTGGGTGGCAAATAAACCCGTCAATTTTTTTTGGGTCAACTTTGAAAATTGAAAAATAGGGGTCAATTTGTAAATTTCATAAATTTTCAGAGGCCATTTGTAATTTTTGAAAATTTTGAGGGGTCAGATCGTACGTTTAGAAAAAAATTGAGTCATTTATTTAGTAGTTGGTGTCATTTTAGAGGAGTTGCTCTCTCTCTCTCTCTCGGCTTGTTTCTCTTCGATCCTCGTGAACTTCTATCTCCAACTCACCTTCTGCAACCTTGTATCAAACCCTATACACGTGTTTGAATAAACAACTTATTTGCAGCTTAACATTAAACACCTATCATGATAAACTCTTATATATATATATATATATATATATATATATATATATATATATATATATATAGGTTTACATAAGTTAATTTTATATGAAAAGATAAAATAAGTTAAATTGTTTTTGGATATGTTATATGTTGTTTTTATGCTATAAACTATATTAAAGAACTTATGAAAATAAGCTAAAGAAAAAAAATGAAAATTGTCATCAATTGTTGAATACTATTAATTATCATAATCTTAAGTGCAATTAGAATATTTAAATTTGTTGCAGTCAAGTCACCCGGTTTTTCTAGGAATCAAGAATCCACTGGCAGTGTGGTGGTGGAAGTGATGAAGGTTCAAGAGAGTTGAGAGAGAAAGAAGAGTGACGAGTAAAATAAGAAATCAGGGAGAAATAGTGTCTGACTCTTTTATAAACAACTTCATGGGGTTTTGACCTCGCATTCAATTTTTGTTACCTCGGGTTATATCCCTCGAAAATGCTCAAATATAGCCTTTTATTAGGACATGTAGTTTCCTAAGACATTATGAGGGTATGCCCCTCGATTGATAATGTTGTTTTCCAAGGGGCCATGCCTCTAGGTAAACATTGGGCGGAAATGTTTGTTTTTACTTATTGTAGTGATTAATGAATGAGCAGTTCTTTTTAGGCCCTTTTAATGTGTTTAAGCCCCCTAAATAATTTGGGACTCTTTAACGCATGTTCAGGTCATATTTCATCCAATGTGAGACTCTTTAACATTCCTCTCACGTTCAATTACTAATACTATTAGGCTTGACGCATAGATATAAATGACGGGTGATTTGATAACGAAAACCTAATAGTAGATGACCCAAATGATCTTGAAGGAGGCTCTAATACCATTTTAAATTTGGGTCTAACTCATCTTTACAAAATCAGTTTGTGAGTAGGGGTGGGAATAAGCTAGGACGAGCTAGACTTTGCAAGTCTTAAGCATGCTGTGAATTTTTTTGAGGCTCAAGTCTGGCAAGCGGTCTGTCATAGACTTGTTTTTTAGGCATGTGTCTTGCCTTTTGAAAGCATGATATGACTTGTTGGCCAGTTATATATTTCATATGAACATCTTTAAACAAGTAATGTAATTTAAGTTTAAATAGACTATCAAACTAGTATTCAATAATTTTTTAGAAAAATTGACTATATATTATATTATATCATATTTTAATTTTAGTTTATAATAATATATTCGAATATGCGAAAATTAATGCATACTAGTAAGCTTAAATTACTGAAAATGTTAACAAATTTATAATCTAATTTAAAGTATAAAATATAATATAGGCTAAATTAGATTTTTGGTCCCTTAACTATTTATTTGGTATCGGTTTGGTCCCTTAACTATATTTTGATTTATTTTGGTCCCTTAAATTTATCTCTGTTACCACATTTAGTCCTTTCTGTTAGTTTTAATAGAAGAAACGTTAGGGTTTGTACAACATCATCAACAACAACAAGAAAAAACCCAGAAACTCATAAAATTCATACACAAACCCAGAATTTCATAAACAACAAAAAATCCAAATTTCATAACAAAAACGATAAATAAGAAAAATCATTTTCTATGTATAACCTAACTCATCTTCTTTCCATACAAATTCCAAAACCATATCTCTTTCCATACAAATTCCAAAACCATGTCTCTTTAAAACTCTATTTCTTTCCATGTTGTCTTCCCATTATTTATAATTGTACTATTATTGCACCTATTTGCTTTAATTCAGACCACAATTTCATGTTGTTGCATGCCCTTTCTTTCGAATTGAATTTCTAAGGCTATGAATCAACATTGTGTCGTGCCCTTTTGATTTGTTGTGATTGTCGTGGCTATTTTGTTTCAATGAGTTGGTTTTTGTGAAGGATTGGTGATGATGAGTTTAGATCCGAAAATGGGTTGTTTTTTTAAGGAATGATGATGATGGGTTTAAATCTGAAAATGAGTTTTTGTGAAGGATTGGTGGTGGTGATGATGATAGATTAAATTGGATTTTTGAATAGGATCCAAAAATGGGTTTCTGGATTTGTATTTGTTGAAGAAGAAATAATGATGATGAAGAAATGATGAAGAAGAGATGTTGGATTTGTTTTGCTGAGTTTTTTTTTATGAAGGTTGATGAGGATGATGATGAAGAAGTTGAATGAAGATGATGATTGTACAAACCCTAACTTTTTATTAATAAAACTAACGGAAAGGACTAAAAGTAGTAACAGAGAGAAATTTAAGGGACCAAATTAAATCAAATTTTAGTCAGGGGACCAAACCGATACTAATTAAATAGTTAAGGGACCAAAAAGACAATTTAGCCTATAATATAATAGTATTAGTGATAAATGGTATTATTCGTCCCCGTGAGCATAACTTACTTGACAAGACCAAAATTCGAACTCCAAAAACCCCACTTATTCACCTTAAAAAGTGAATTATAGCCACTAGACCACTTGACAAAAAAAATAAAATTACTCATCCCCTAAAAAAATATTCATATATACTCAAGTAGGTCGGTCTAATAGTTCTAAAAGTCTTTTTATGGCTCGTGCTTGACAATTTTTAACAAAATAAATAGGCTTCTAAAATGCCCAAGTCTTCTCTAATTAAGGGGAGAAAAAAAACTTTGCTCTGACATGTCGTGGGATAGGCCATAGGCATTTGTAGGCCGAGTTGATATATTTTTATCCCTTTTTTTTGAAAGAATATTTGTCTCCCTTTTTATAAGAACTCGATTGGTGATGATCAATCAAATACTCCTTTTCAGATTAGTCATTACTGGTAAAATTAATGAATATTTCACTCCAATAGGATAGTTAAAAAAATTGAATTAATTGAAAGGTGACAAGGATTTTTTTAATTTTTTATAGTCAAAGGTGAAACGGAGTTGAAAACGCGTAGAAGAGTAGTAAGAGACAAAGAATGATCTTTAATTGGGAGGCAATAATAAGGACGTATCAAACAACATAGGGTTGCGTGCACGACTTTGCAAAAATTAGGGATTCTATCTGTTTTTTTGTAGCCATGCCATTTTCTATTGATGAATCGGTGCAACACCAACACGTTCCATGTAAAATTCCACCAATAGTCTAATGAATTGGTGAAATTATTCAGGTGAGTTTTTCTTCTATTCTATGAAGCCTGAATACTTCAAACAAGTAGTAGTATGAGATATGTATCTCTATCAAATACATGTCGGATATTTCTATGATTTTAAATGACATTAACAACTTTTAGAATGACAGATGCAAAATATTGTACCTCAAAAATAAAATTGCAAAATATTTATTTATAACTTGTTGAAGCTGGGTGATGAATCGCATGATGATCTTGTGTATGAATTAATGTGTCTCTAACTCTTAGAGCTAGCTAAATTAATGATGTAAATGCGATATTGTTAGGTTGAATATTTTCTGCAATTATCCAAAGATCTATCCTTTTGTATGTGGATTTTTAAGTGGTTAATCAATGTTAAAGATTAAATAGCAAGTAAACTGAAATGTTTGAGAAAAAATTGGTTTGATGTGTTGAAATAAAAAATATATATGTTCTGGTATATACTCAATTACAAATGAAATGGTGCAAAATGTGTATGGATTATTCATTTCTAATACGGGTCATGGAGTTGAAGGAGAAAATGCATGAAAACTAATCCATTTTAAAATAATCCATTTAAAAAATACTAGGCTGTTTGCTAGATATTTAATTTCTAATTAATGTGCATGTATCCCCCTGAAAAAATAATGTGCATGTATATTTCATCATGAGCTTTTCTTTTAAAGGATTTCATCTTGAGCTTTCATTTAGTAAATTTTAATAAAATATTTTTTTTGTTCACCATTTTCTATTATTGTTAAAATTATTTTTTACTAAAAAAGGTAAATATCAACTTTTAAACCATTTTTTAGTGGTGCATATCACATACATCCTTATAAAATATAATACATTTTTTTTTGTTGATATAATTATTTTATTTATTACTTATATATATATCCAGCCTTTCCTATCGAAAATTCGAAATAAAGAAAGTTATATTATATCCAACTTTTTCATATTTTTAATTGATATCAGGTTTATTCCGTCAAAAAAAAAATATATTAGGCTTATGGATTCTTCAAAATATTACGAAGAACAAATACTGGTATATGGAGGGTTATACTTTATACTCCACTGTCGTTGTGTATAATATCTTTATCGACATTTAAAGAAGTTACCCAAGAATATCATTGTTGATTATGCAACTTCAGAAATATTCGAGTGTTTTCTTTTTTACGTTAAGAAGTATATTGTTTCTATAAAAAAAATTAAAAAGTATATTGTGTCACTTCGTGCCTCAATTATTTGTAAGGTATACGAGGGCATACATACATTTATACCATTAATAAAGTGGACGTTGTTTTTTGCAACATTTTTTATTAATTATAATTATAATTCCTGACGTACCATATCTAATTAAGATGGATACATGTGAACAAGAATATACCATTATACTGGTATAGTATATGTATGGAGAGGTTTTTTATTTTACAGGACAAGGGGAGAGTTTTTAGCTAGGTAGCTAGCCAGTACAGATTCGATTTTAACATATTAGTTTGTGTGTTAGAATATGACATGCTCAATCAGAATGGTGCACTTCAATAATTTTCAGAAAATTAAAATGACATATTAGGATGTTTGTGCTCAGGTTGATTGTTATGAAACATGACATTCATGGAAGGAATGAGAGAAAATTCAAATAATCTTTCTATTGATGATAAAAGTGAATATTACAAATGAGTGAAAACTCAAATAATCTTTCTATTGATGATAAAAGTGAATATTACAAATGAGTGAAGTGACCCTCTAATAGGGTGGTTACAAGTTATTTATACTACTCTCTACTAGGACTAATATGCCACTAATCTATATCTCTAATATTGATCTCTTTTTAGACATGATATTATTTGAATAAGATATCCTATTGAAAGATTTTATCTATAAAATTAGATTTGTACTAGTAATATAATCAAGTAGCAATTTGAGAGATGTGCACACAATTTTATATTTTTTAGAAAAGATGTACATACATATGCATAATATTTCAAAATTTTCTTCATATTGTATATCATCTCAACATTAAGGTCGTAAATTTTGAAAAAATATTGAACAATATGTATATTTTATTGAAATTGAAGTCATCATCAACCTCTTTGTTTTGGAGAGCAAATTCATGATGGTGAAGGGAAGTCTATTAACGTGCATTGAGTGACTATTGTGAAGGGTGTCAAATTACATGGCAGTAGGGTAGGATTGGACCTTAATTAATAATAAATTGGCCAAGCTCCTTTCTAATAAGGTCAACCACACCTATACTTTGAATGTTTAGTTGACGATTGTGTTTTGAGATGCATGAACCCTACCAAGAAAAATCTCAACAAAATTTTTTGGTTTATGTGGTGACAATTATCTGGTCCACTAAGGCCTTTTCAATTGTGTTGCCGTATCCTCTCAAAAAAAAAACTGTGTTGCCGTATAATAATAATGATAATAAATATTGATAGAGAAATTAAGAATTTTTTTTTTGAAAAGTATAAGCTTCTAATGGTGGGGTTGGATAATATCCATGTAAGAAACTGAGACTGGGTCTCACTTTTTAACCACCAACTTTCAACCTATATATATACAGTCAGATCTTGAATGAACTCCAACAAACTACATCATCTTAAAAGCTTCTTTTTTTTTTTTAAACCAAGGTGTTCTCACTAACTAAGATTTATTTAAAGATTAAATTTTTGACACAACAATTAGATATCAAATCTCGGACCAAATGATCAAGGTACATAATTACTATTACATGTGGCACCCTTTTTTTAAGGAAAAAAGTGCACAAAAACTAAATCAAATCAACAAAATAAAAACATGACATCAAATGCTAAAATCTTTATTAGCCAAAAAATTGTTAAAACTAATTTATACCAAATTATCACGAAAAGTAACCTTTATAATTCCCTCCATAAATTAGTTTTGAGTTCAAACTAATTTAAATTCTCAACTTTAATTTAAGGAAAATTCTATGGTGAAGTCATGAGAATGATTTTTCTGGTGAAGTTAATCCTCAAATTATATTATATCTCAATTTAATTAACAAAATGACCCTTTTTTTGAAAACTCTAATAAATTAAACCTTTTTATGCTGATTTTTCTCAAGGTTCCAATTCTATTTATGGGGAAAGAAATAGAATCAATGAAAAAATTTAAAAAAACATGTGATATTATATACCTAAAATTAAACAGTTATAAACTGATTTTCACAAGGTTCCAATCCTTCAATTAACAAAATCCCCCTGTTCTTCGAAATCCTAAAAATTAATTTTTTATAAATTAATGTTCTTTAATTTCCTTAGGAAACATACAGAATAATGAAAATTCTAAAAAATCATCACATTCTCCT
>Ga0315914_1003105_pt1 | contig 25329 bp, 15 predicted proteins | sample MpolenodulesMG_FD_203920 | JGI IMG/M metagenome (GOLD analysis project Ga0315914, IMG submission 203920) | Medicago polymorpha root nodule microbial communities from Los Angeles, California, United States - elongated nodules | ecosystem: Host-associated > Plants > Roots > Nodule | place: USA... | reverse complement strand
AAAAAGGGCATTTGATATTGGATATCAATTAATGGAAACAAAATTAATCAAGAAAACTGCTAGTGGCTTAGTGGTCAAAATGTTGAGAGGAAGCCATTAGGTCTCATGTTTGAATCCTTCCAAATGTTTTTTCATAAAGAATTTGGGTATCGCACGGGTTTTGAAGAATATAAATATCATATTGATTATACATTCAATACTATGCTATGAAACGACTACAAAAAGGATAAAAAATGCAAAATATACATCAATTTAAGCTATTAACTTTGTTTTCTTACCAAATAATATTACCAGTTGTGTTCCTGAATTTGGCATCTGTGACTTTAAAAAAAATGTTTTAGTACGGTATATCAATTTTGGAAGCAACAATATATCAATCAAAATGGAAGTGGCTTAGTGGTGAAAATTGTAAAGTGTAGTCATATGAAACCCAGTTCGATTCCTTGCAAAATCTTTTTTTCATAAAATTTATTCAGACCCGTCAAAAAGGGCGGGATTAGGGTTAGGTCAGACTGTCTAACATTTATATATACTAGACAATTGACCCATGCGGAACTGAGAAGAAAAATAACGTTTGAGGTCGTATCAGTATTCTCTCCATCAACGATTAGAATTTTCAAACCTTGTTTCGATTAGGTCAAACTGTCTAACATTTATATATATATAATAATGGTAAAGATTTGGCTACGGGCTATATTTTATGGTACTCTTTATGTTGTTACTTGCACATCTTGTGCGTTTCTTAATTAATAAATACATTTTTTTCCTGCTTCAGGGAAGAAAAAAAACTCTACGCTGCACCAACAGAAGTTGTACACTTCTCTCATAACTCAATCACACCATCTTCTCTCTCAGCCAATTCTCTTCAAACAAACACAATAATAAGAACATAACTCATACTCCTAACCCTCTCCAAAATTTAACTTGGCCAATGTAATTATATCCAAGTAAAGTTTAATTCGAATTTTTCAAAATCTATTTCTATTTCGGTGAACTCAAATTCAACTTAGTCGTAATCTATTCTTATTTCAGTAATGTTAATTAAGTAGGAATACCATAAACTCAACGTTAACTTTATCCAACTCTTTTAATAAAAAAAAAAAACTATATTGGAATCCATTTCCATTTCACTAAAGTCAAATTTTAAGTTAGTTTCAAATCATAATCAAACATTATTTTTAAATTATTTATTTAGACAAAAAAGAATGAGTTTAAATTTTATTAGGGGAGTTGTTAGTCACTTAATAAATATGAAAACTTTTTGTAAAAAAAATAAATAAATATGAAAACTCATATGGTTTTATATTTATTAATTAAGAAAAAAAAATACTTAAAATAATTTTGCATCGAAAAATTATAACTACACTGAACAAAACTATAGAGTAGAGGTATATATGAGAGGCTGGAGGGAGAATATTCCTACTTTAGTTTTTTGACAAAAGTCCTAAATATTGGTTAGTCTTGTTCTAATCTGATATGAATTAATTAATGTGAAAGGAGCAGAACAGAACGCGTGAATTAATTTGACTGGGAATTGACAAAATGAGAGTCCAACAACCTTGTTCTTCTTCTTCCTATAGTTAGCTTCATCTTCCCGCGTAAAACCCAATTCTGGTTTATAACGTTTTCCATGACGACGTCGTTTTTCAACGGCGAGAGACTCATCGTTCTCTTCTTCATTTCTACAATCCTCTACTCTCTTCCTCTCTCTCTTCTCTCCCACGGCGTTTCCCTCTCTCTCCTCGCCATCGCCTCCTTCTTCCTCGAGATCTCCGTCGATTCCTCCGTTTCTCCTTTCTCTCTCCGCACCAGGTATATTCTACTTCTCTATCTCTCTCTTTCGATTCATTCATCGGTTAATTGATATCAATTCATTTCAGACCTGGTGCTTCCTCTGGAATTCTACTCGGTGCAATCACTCTTCCTTCTCTCATTCTCTCCAAATTGATTCAATCTTCACGTGGATTCTCGCTTCAACAACTTCAACCTCAAGGTTTATTGCAATTCCCTTTGATTTTGATTGATGCATGTTGCTTCCATTTTTAGTTTTTTTTTTCTTTTTCTTTCATATTTAGGATTATGAATTTCGATTTTGTAATATGTGTGAAATTTGAATGTGTAGAGATTGAATATTTGACATTGCAATACTGGGCAACATCTGCTAGCGTCTTCAGTGTGCTTTTATTCCTTGCTTTCACTATAAGCCATTCTCATTGGGGTGTAAGGTTAAGTCTGTCTTTCGTTTTGTTTCAAGTTGTGCTTTGTGTTGCCGCGCTTTTGACTACGTCTCAAATTGGTAAGTTTTGTTTTTGGATTGTTTTCTGTATTGTTGAATCATATGCTTATGTTATATATAGCCCCTGTTTGGATAAACAGCTTAATTTGCAGCTTATAGCATAAGAGTTATGATATATAAGACCTTATTATAAGCTATTTCCATAACAAAAGATAAAATAAAGTCAAATTGTTTTTGTAGTGAAGATGAGGATGTTGCACTAGATGTGTTGTAAGACTAGACAAGATAAGATTAGAAATGACAACATTAGAGAGAGAGTTGGGTTAGCACTTATAGTAGAAAAAATGGTGGAAACTAGAGTTAGGTGGTTTGTGCATGCAGAGAGAAGACCTGTAGATGCATGCTATGTCGTAGTAAGGGAAGTAGATCAAATGGAGGATAGTTAGATCACTGGAGGTAGAGATAGACCTAGAAAAACTATAACAAAGATCTAGAGATTAAAAGTCTCACAGGTGCTTGTGTCAATAGATAAGCTCAAATAAGCTAATCCAAACAGGCCAATAGTTGAGGAATATGTGTTCTGATTAAACTGTTATTGCTTCTTTCTTCTTAGGCTTGCACCCTGCACTGAAGCTTTCATGGGTCTTTTTTCATGGATTGGCATCTGTCAAACTAATTCAGCATTTCATGAGAACTTTTCCGTCTTGTGCTTCCATTGGTATGTCTTTCTTATACACCGGTTATTCTTCTGTGTGTTTCGGATTTTACTATCTTCACAACTGATATGGCACTACAAGTTAAAGAAATTGAGTATAAATACTTTTTTTGTGTGATTTCAAGTTTCAAGTAACAAGCGGAAACTTTGTGTTAGGAACTGGTCAATTACCATGTAAGGCAAGCGTACTTCTTATTTTACTTAACCTGCTTCATGTAGTCCTGACATATCAATTAAAATCAGCAAATCTGTTCAGAAAGAGTGAGTATGTAAGCATCAACATGCAATAGCATATTTGAACAACGGAAGTTCACTGAAAATCCAGCCATGCAGATGTAAAGCCCACAATTTCAAGCAAGATCATCAACAGAAATTCACTGAAGGAAATGGTGGCCAAGTTTTTGAACAACCTTTTCTGTCTCTTCTATCATATCACACTTTCTCCTATTTTCCCCGCTCTTTCCCTCTTTTTTAATTTTAAAATTATTGACCGTATTCTCTGTTAAAGGCTGCCTACAATACATTAAGCCCTTCCTTGGATCCTTGCATTGGTGTGGGCTTTATAGCACCACCAATGAGGAAGACCCAATCCAACAAAAACATCATTATTTATAAACAAGGTTTCTTCAAATTGTTCGTTGAGTTTTGTTTTGTTGTCCTTTCGTCAGTAGCTGGATTAATTTTTTACCCTTATCTGAAACATGGATCATACATTACTGCCACTAGATGATTATATCTTAGAAAAATTACATGGTTGATTAGGGATGTTTAATTTGTCAGCTCTTTTATTTATCACGGTTTCCTTGATTCCAGGGGAAGCATTTTTGGTGACTGCTGGTATCGTTCTCTATTTTGGTGATATGCTGTTGCTTACTATAAAAAAGGTTAGTGGTTTTTAACACAATTTTTTTCTTGATAAATAGTATACATATATGTTATTGGTGATTACAATGTTTAAACAGCTATGTGGACTATTGGTGTCATCAGAGTTGATTACTGCAGATGAAATAAAGCGAAGTGAGATAAACATTATAATTCAGGTATTGGTCCTTAGGTTATGATTTTTCTGTTACTGGTGTAACTAGATCAGCTAAAATTATCTGCTGCTTCTGCAGGGGATTGTGCTTGGTCTTCTGCTATATCCAATAGCTTTGAAGTATACTCTCCAAATATGGGAGTGCTTTATAAATACAACTTATTCTGAGCAAAGAAAATACTATGAGATTGGGAGATCCCTTATATTTATTGCTTCCCTTGGATTCGTCCTCATCGTGGTTGTACCATCATGGATGCAGTTTGTACAGAAGTTTGATATGCATCCCTTTTTCTGGTATGGAAGTGGTAATAACAGGATGCTTGGAAAGTAATTTTTTGACTATGAATGAATCGAGCAGGATTCAATGTATTTCCTGCTGGCAGCTCTGTTACATACATCTTATATGATAAGGCAACATAAGTTGTTAATTCCACTAGAAACTGTGGCATGTTCATTGTAGCATCTGGTTACACTGTATTCACATACCTATTTAGATTTAACTTATTCAAGCATGTGCATTTCCAGCTAATATAGACTTCTCTTATAAAGATGGTAATGTGAGAATCTTAAGTCAGAATATAATTCTCCAAACACGGTTCGTTTTTTACAAACTATAGAAGCCAATAATGTGGCTTTTTATGTTGACCGCACACACATGAGTTTTATCCGTATCATGGATCTATATTTTATGGAGAGAAATAGCAATAGAAGAAACTGTGTCTTATTCAGATAGTTCAGTTGTTAAGCCAAGTCTAGTGGGCTTGTTAAAATACCAATTACAGCCATGATGATAGTCTCATGTTCAAATATATTTTTGTAAGCGTAAAACCATTGTTTTATACTTTATCATTATACTGTTTTGTTAGATAACTATATTTTTTTTTTTATTTTTTTAAACATCTCATTGCAGGGTGCTTTCCTTTGTTTTCTCAGAGCCTTCCAAGAGACTGTCGTTATGTATCTATTGGATGTGTATAATTTCTATTTCTGTTTTGCGATTCTACAAGATCTCTAAGAACAGTAAGATTGAGAGGATTCTTTTGCGGAAATACTACCATCTGATAGCTGTCTTGATGTTTTCGCCTGCCCTTATCTTCCAGGTAATTTAGGAGACTAAATGGTTGTTTGCTATTTAGTGGTGTTGAGTGGATTGTGCCACTGTGTACCTATTTTCCATTGTCTTTTTCATTAAATTCCAGTGCCGTATTTACTATAATTGAAAGCAGGTAAAAAATGTATGAACACTCCCTAGACTTTACCTCATTTTGTATAGCCACCATTAACTTTTGAATCTTGATGAAAGGCCATTTAGTTCAAATTTCTGAAACTTGTGAGTACTAAATAAAAAATTATTCATCACAAGCCTTGTACTTGTTGATTGATGCATATGACAATCTCTAATTTGTCATTATTTTTCTTATAATATTTTAAAAAATCCTAATTTTATTTTTAAAATTATTGTATACTTTTTACTTTTTGCAATTAAAAATAAATAATTGGGATTTTTTTATATGGTTTATACAAATTATAGATTGTTGTATTGTATCTAATAATTGACACATACAACTCATGTGATAACTGATTCATTAATATATTTTTTATTGAACGCTATTTAAAAGTTAGTTTTCATTGTATGGTTAAGTAATACAAAAGCAAAAGAAATAATTGAGCCATATGATGTGTACAAAGACATAAACATTTTTTCCTTGACCCTGGCATTATAGAGAGGAGATTACTTGAGTTGGTATGTTTTATATTGATCAATTATGCTAATGTATGTCGGCCAAAATGCTCACTTTTTTATTGCTTTCAGCCAAAATTTCTCGATCTAGCTTTTGGTGCAGCGTTGGCGGTTTTCTTAATATTAGAAATTATTCGAGTAAGTATCTTGGAATGCATTCAGCTTAATATTGATGAAATCATACTTTAAAAAGGTTGTTTTGTGTTTCATTGTTTATTGTTGATTTTATCAATAACAATCCATAAACAATCAATGTTTAAATTCAATATACTTCAGTTTGAAAAAATGCTATGAAAGAAATGATCTACCATGTTATTATGCATTTATATTTATGCGGCCAAGAACAGTTAATTTGAGTGGGTCCTGTGAGATGTATTTACAGTAGTCCATGTATTAATGTATTGATAGCAAAAGGATAGGAGGTATAAAGCATGTAATTGGGAGACATTGCAATCTGCTGGAACAATTTCCAGAGATATGTCGTTAAATTAGATTTCTGATTTCATGAAAATTTGTTGAATCATTTTAAAATTATGATTATTTGAATGTGATCATTTAAACCCAATAATAGCGTTGTTCAATGTCATCAATAGAATACTACAGTACAGTCCCTTTTCTTATTGCAACCTTTGGATGCTGATGCATACTGCATATACTTTTTGCCCAGTTATGACTTGTTGAAAATGAACTTCATAAGCTGAGTCATTGTCTTCTTTTTATTACCCAAAAGCTAAAATTTCTAATATTACTGCCCACGAGTTCAAATGATTCTGAGCAGGCTGATTAGTATACAAAGTTTTCCTGGTTGCTTTTTTGTTGACATTGTCTTACTTAGGTATGGAGAATCTGGCCCTTCGGGCAACCAATAAATCAATTTATGAATGCATTCACCGATCACCGTGACTCTGATCTTCTCATTGTCAGGTATTATGCTCTTTTCAGTTTTCAATATACCCCATATTATGAAGCAGTGTTTATGATACACAGCTTCATTTAGTTCTCTTTCATGACAAAATGTCCTTATGCTCAGCCACTTCTCACTCTTGCTTGGATGTGCTCTCCCTATTTGGATGTCTTCTGGGTACAACGATCGACCTCTTGCCCCTTTTGCGGGAATTTTGAGCCTAGGAATTGGAGATACAATGGTAAGTCCTCTCTCTATCTCTCTCTCTCTCTAGAGGGGGCTGTACTGTATACAACTGCTGAACTTCGGGGCCATTTCAATTAACCAACTGATGGATTTTTTCTTCTACTAAAAAGGAAACAGATGAATTGTATTAGTGCACAAGGTTAAATGCAGTGTGTAGTTGTAACTATTTTGGAACAGTCAACAATGTTTGAACCGTATATGCAGGAACCTAAATCAATCTATGATGTGGCAATTTTGGTGAAAGTAATTTACTCCCACTTTGGGGAATCAATATATGATTTTTCATGAATACTAATAATGTATGAAAACTTTTTGCGAGAAATTGGACTATTTTCTTTAACTCTAAACAGTTCCCATGTAGACGTAAGTTGATTAATTTCTAACAGGGCTACATTGAGAAGTGAGGATGTGTGGATACCATATTACCATTTTGTCTGAGGTGGTGAAGTCAGAGACTAAAGAAAAGCATTAAAAACATGTTTTTATTATAGATTTTTCAATCCAGAAATGTTAAAAGGAGTTGTTCTTTTAATGGTTGCGTATCTTGGTAGTTGATAGTAATTGAGTTTCAATTTTTTTGTTTAGGCATCAATGGTTGGGCACAAGTATGGTGTTTTGAGGTGGAGCAAAACTGGCAGTAAGTATTTTCGTTATTAATGATTTTTATCAGTGTTGTCTATTGCATCATGTTAATGTAGCTTTCTCTCTTTGCCAGAGAAAACAGTTGAAGGTACTGCAGCTGGTATAACGTCTGTACTAGCTGCTTGCTCTTTACTCCTTCCACTCGTAGCATCAACTGGATACATTTTCACTCAGGTCCTCTCTCTCTCTCTCTCTTGGTTAATTGTGGGTGTTACCAAACTCTAGTAATAAAGTTGATATTTGGTGTTGGTATCAAAGGAACTCGATATCTTAGTTCAGGTCTTCTGCCACTCTATGTATAAACAAGTCCCACGTTATTCTGGTTCCACATAGCTCTGTTTCATATTAGCACCAAAGATTTATACAGTTATTTTTGTTACTGTTGAAATCAAACAATTTTTCCTTTAAACCAATAAGTTTAGAATGTAATAGACAAGCACTGCCCACCTAGATTCATGCATACAAGCCATCTGCTGCATGAGGAGTTAGGTCAGACTTTAGGTTCCATGTATTGAGTCATAAGGAAGTACTTGCACTCTTTTTCTCCAACCCTCATCTTTTTTCATATGTGCTATTTATTTCAATCTCTCCTATATCCCTTCCTCAGAGGGGAGAGAAAGGAATGGAAAAATTAAGCCTATAGCATACTGCCAAGTTGTATATTCCAAGGACAGTAAGATGCAGTTTCATCTTTAGCGTCCCATTTAATAAGGGGGAAAGAACGAAAAATTGCCATTTACCGTTGATAAAATGAAATGGATAAGCCTGCCAGTACTCTAGAATGTCTGTTCCTTAGATTACTGAGTTCTTCTTTGATACCTTTCTTAATAACTTTTTGCAGCATTGGTTCTCTCTCTTTCTAGCTGTGACTGTAAGTGGTTTGTTGGAGGCCTACACGGCGCAACTTGACAACGCATTTATACCACTTTTTTTCTATAGTCTTCTCTGTTTATAGGCACAGCTCTCCCACAAGAGCAAGTTGCCTTCAAGAGCAATGATGCGGTTCTGCAGATATGTTTCGTGGCTGGGCAGTGTTTTGGCAGAAGAGGTCAGATTGTTATTAACCTATGCAACGATATATGACAGTTAGGTTTGGTGTACATAGTTAGGATTGTATCTTTAGACAGAAATGATAGGTATACTAGTGTTTTGATGTTTTCTTTTAAAGGGTTGATACCCAGCAAATAGCATACGGTATGCTGGATAGGAGTGACAATTTTCCAGTTTTTTTAAAGCCATGTGTCAGGCCATGAGAGAGGAGAGCTGTTGAACACTAGTTCACTTGTTCTAAAGGAATTTTTAATGTCTTCAATTTTCACACATAGTAATTTTCATTTCTTAAGGTCATGTTGTATATCTGCACGTGATAGATCCAACAATTTTTAATTGTGCAAGAAATATTCATTATTAGTCACTTTTTCTAAAGGAGTTTTTATTGTCTTAAATTTTCACACTTACAGTACTTTTCAATTTTTAATGTCTCCAAGCCCTTGGCGACCCTGGATGTTTTTACTTTTACTTTTCAACATCCAACCATCATGTTAGTCAAGAAACAACTGCTCGATGAACTCTAACAACGGTAACCTTGAAACAATGAAGAGTAGTGTTTTTGACCCTGATAAGTTCACATTTCAGATGTATCTATATTTCTGTTAGTAACTTTGATCAACTGTGCTGTAGATAGAGATAATTGAGTAGCTCAGGCAGGCATAATGTTGACTAGTTCTAATGAATTCTCTTGACTTTCAATATTTGAGCTCATAAATATCTGAGGCAGCTGGAGTGGAGTAGATATATCTGTTGACAGGTGGACCAAAGCTAAATATCTAGAGTTGCATTTTTAGTCCAACACTAACAGTAGCTGCAGCTCATGAATGACTCATCTTCCCAGTTATTGGATTCAAAATTGAGACATTTTTGTTTGCAGTATGCTGATGTATATATGACCTGAAGACTGAGTGAGAGGGACTACTAAGGAACACTTGCTCAACGTAGGACATCCAACACATGACCCCTTTAAAGGTGTTTTGTTGTGGGTGGGGGCTGCGACATTAAATACTTATAGAAACGCTTTTTGGACATCTTAAACCGACAGCCGACGTGGTATTTGGTACTTTTTTGTTCTCTCAAATAAAACCAACACTTAATCACGATGTATTTTATACATCGTCAATTTTCGATGTCAAAATATCAGTGTTCAGAGATTACCTTTTGGATAGATGGACCCCAAAAAGTGCTTGTATTATATGCTAGGACAAAGAGTACGGCTGTAAACGATTTCGAGTAAGATTGGTCAAGTGATTACTTATTACTCTGTCTAGCCATTTTTCTATTGATATTTTAGCAGTTCCTCATGCTATTTTTAGGATTTATTCGCATTAATTGCTTCAATTTCTTGTAGTTCAATCTGATTGTGGTAATATCACCTAACAGCTTGGGTAGGTGAATAATAGAGATTACTGAATTAGTACTTTTAGTTTGTTTTTAACGTTATTCCATTAGTTAATAAGTTACTGACGTTAGTTACTCGTTCGAATTTATCTATACATCAAGAATCTTTGATGAAACGCATGAGTATACTATACTATAGAGAAGACAATAGCTAACACAAACATTTTACCAGTTTAGCTATCTAAGAGTGCGTTTGATATGGTAAAAGGTTACTATTAGATAGAATAGTGCAAGGCAGAACAACACATGGCAAACTTTTAAGGTATTAAGCAACTTTGTCTCGTAAAATGCTTGGGGGATAAAATGTCACGTTGATATTTTAGACAACTTGTACTTCTGAAAAAAGTTGTGTTGTAGTTTAGTGAGGGACAAAATTTTTAGTTTTTGTGCAGTCCTTTGCCCTCTAATTTGTTAAGTCGTAGAAACAGTTTTAAAATTAAACACAATTTAATTGATGTTGTCATGTTTAATCCTTTTTTTTTTAACACAAACGCACCGTAAGAGTTATAAGGAATGATAAACACATTCATCTCATTGCAAATTATCACTTGCATGTTGTCCTCTCTATGACATAATTGACGATTACTTTATCTCTTCACAAAGTCCCTCCATTTATAAGAGGGGAAAATGACTTTTATTTAAGAATGCAAGTTAATAACGTTAATTGCTTCTTCATGTTTCTTTAATTTAAATTTAAGATAATGGACTAATCCATGCACGAGTTAAAATACATTCATCCAACTCTTGATGTACTGTATTTCTTAAATTTCCACCCTATTATTCACTGTCATTTAATCAATCACCAATTGTACCTTCCAGAATTTAAATTCTTTCAAACTATTGTGGCACTTGGTGATGATCTATATCACTCATACTCTAACTAATAATAGTGTAAAAGGATAAGCATAAAAAGGTCTAGACGTTATGTAATGTCGTTTCCGAATTGAAGTCAATTAACGCATGGCATATGGAAGTATAAGAAGAAGAGTTTGGCAAGAGAAGATAGGAATGGACCTATAGAGATGGATTTAATAAGAGAGTTGGAGGGAGACATGACTAGACAATACTTAAAAAAGGGACGTTTCGTAGTATGAAAGCTCGTAGACACTGCACTCACATGCCTTGGTCTCCCCTTCCCCTAATTACCACTTCAACCATTTTTTTATATAAGTGTTTTGTAAATGGTTCTTATTCACTCAGTAGAACCGACATAAAATGCGTTTGATGTTCAACATGTATCAAATCAATATATGATATTGATATATGTGATTACATTCAACTCATTCATTTTTAAAAAATATTTTTAATATTAACGTGTCGATCTATGTCAAGTGTTTGTGTTCATGTTAGTGTGAACTTTAAACAACTTTGTCAACTACGATTTTTGAATCTCACGGATCAAACGCATATTGAAGCCTAAAATTAATTTTAAGATGAAGCAGTTCTAAAGGCCAAAAAATATTCTAGTGAAATTACTAAATCTTTGTTTAAAAATTATTTTTCAAATATTTTAGAATACAAATTTATTTATTAAATTACTAGAATCAATTTTTTTTAATGACAAATGTTAATATGATGATTGTCATGTTAGTTTTGTCCGTGCTACTTGAACCTTGAACTTTTAACTCTCAAACTCCTTAAAACCCTGGAATCAGTTTTGTTTAATATTTTCTTTGATGAATAATAAAATTAATCAATTTAATTTTTGTTAAGACAATATTAATTTTAGATAAAATTTTATTAATTCGAATTTAAAAAATGGTAGGATATAAAGTTTTTTTATTGAGTAAAATTACTATGCTTTTGGAGACATAATTTGTCTGTGGTCCTACCTTTGGGACGATTTTAGAGCACTTTCAACGGAAGGTATTTTCTCATTGTTCGTCAGCTGTAATTTGAAAAGGATGGTATTTTGCGAAAAAATTCATTGGAGTGTGTCAGCACTCAGCGTGTAATCACCGTGTCCTTCTATAATAATCTACCCTACACATTTGTCAAAGCTTTTTGTACGAAAAATAGATGAAAAGATGAATGAATGCCATTAAAAGCAAATAAAATATTAAAATGCTTGATAAATTGAAGGACCCACTATTAGTTTTTTAAGGTTACACCATTAGAGTAAAAAATGAATTAATTATTTTAAAATGATGTGTCTTAATGGAACCCACAAAATAATCTTTTGAGTTCACCACTGGTCTTATGAGCACAACATTACAAGTTGTACACTACAAGTGTGTCTATAAGTAGATGGTAAAGAGCTCAAACACTCAACAATTCTAGCTCATTCCTCAAAAAAAAAATTCTAGCTCTCAAATAAACAAAGTTCTATACAACATTCTTAAGAGTTACATTTGTCAAGTGTCATGGCCATGTTCAGTGTGAGAAGCATCAACAAAAAGAATGGTGGAGGTGGCATTGTTAAGCTCATTGAGAAGCTACAGAAGAAAATTGTAATAGGGAGAAACAAATCAACATCAACGTATGTGCCAGAAGATGTGAAGGAAGGACATTTTGCTGTGATTGCTAAGGGTAGGAAGGAAGAAGAAGCAAAGAGATTTGTGTTGCCATTAAGCTGTTTAACTAATCCAACATTTGTGAGGCTATTAGAGAAAACAGAAGAAGAGTATGGTTTTGATCATGAAGGTGCCCTAACCATTCCTTGCAAGCCTAGTGAACTTCACAAGATGTTGCAACAGCAATGGCAAAAACAAGAGGGAGGTGCTGAAATTAACTGCTACAACATGCAATTCCTTTAATAACTCCATGGTTTTTCAAATTATTGATAAATCATTAATGACATGCATATATTCTATAGGAAATATGTTAGTAATTTATATTGAAATGAAATTAAGTTAAGTTATTTAGTTGATTAATCCATATGAAAGTACATCTAATTAATGATGAAGAGTGCATAATACAAGATCACATCTTTTGAAAAAGTTTGAGTAAAAAAAAACTTGGAAAGTGTTCAATCCCTTATATAAATCTCAATACTTTAAAGAATTAGTCTAATATTAGACCGGGGATATCCCTAAATTCACCCAAACTGATTGTATATATGTATGTTGGAGGTATAATTCCCCCACGCACTAAATGAATTTTAGTTTGGGATGTACAAATTAATTAAATTCCACTTACGACTAAAATATGTTTAGTAAATTAAAATTAAATATTGTTTAGGCAGAGTTTCAGGTCGCAAATTTGTAATTTATCCTCATCAACATCTAACTATAGCCATGCTTACTAATTTAAAATAAGTTCGATTTATAATTTTAGGCTTAAGTTTTAATTTTAATTTGGAATGTGCAAAACAAATTCTTTTTTTGTTGGTAGATGTGCAAATCAAATTCTATTCGCAACTATGTTTATTAAAACAATAACGAAAGTTTGATTGTCAAAAAACAATAACGAAAGTGTTTATACTTTATAGTCTTTTAGATATTAATTTTTAGATTCTTAAGGCAAACATTGAAATATGATAAATACTAAAGATCGATAAATAAACATAATTTGCAAATTTAATATGCTTTTCTTTGTTTGTTTTATAGACCCTTTGACATTTCCATCGTTTAATTTCATTTGTAAATGGATTTAATTAACATCTAAAACAAATATTGTTAAAACTCGATAGATGAATTTACCAGAAAAAACTATACATGATTTTTTTTTCTTCATAAAATGCAAAACTAGTAGTAGTCTTTAAAAATATAATTTTTAGTATAATTTTTTTTACAATAACTTTAGTATATTTTTAAAAAATTCTTGATCAGATATTGGTTAGATTGACCTTAATCAAAAACTAAAACTGAAATTCAGACTAACTTCAAACTGATCCGTTGTTTTAGAGTATTTTTTGCTTTATTTGGATAAAGAAATATCTTAAGGAATTGCACTTTTTGGCCCTTTCTTCCCATCCAAATGATTGAAAAGTGATATCATATATTTAATAAGAGTTAGGGACACCCTTGCTTAATATACGGGACTTGTATTGTGAGTTGTGACTACATGCTTTTGAGAACTGAACTGGGCAATTGTTTATTGGGTAATATAATTTCAGCATCCATTTTTACTACACTAGTTAGTCACATTCAGATACATGGCAAATTCAATTAAGTAAATGATTAATTTAATTCACTTAATTTAATTTTTTTAGGTGAATTTAATTCACTTAATTAAACTACATACATAATTAATCACACGATTCTTTCAACAAAAAAAAAAAACGCATCATACAAATTAACTATTAACTTGACTGAATCAATCAGAATTTTGCATGTGATAGTTAGATATCCATAATTAATCACATGGTTCTTTCAACAAAAAAAAAAGTGATATAAATTAACTATTAACATGGCTGAATTAATCAGCTAGTTAGATATCACATTTGATGTCCATAAAACATTTTTGTTGTTTATTAGCAGAGACATATTAAGTTAATTTGAAGCTTCAAAACATTTCCTCAAAAGTTAAATTCAAAAAAAGTTTCCCTTACTCTCACAATAATTGTTAACAAATTTGAATCCCATAATGAGCTAGTATTTTGATCCAAGTACTGCATCTTTATCCTAGCATATTGACCAAATAAGCAAATACCAGTTTCCGTGGATCATTTAAACAAATCTATCATTCCCATATGGAGCAAGGAGCCAGAGGAAACAAGTACTAAACATATACTCTAATTTTATAGAACAAGTCGTGTACAACTAATAGTTCTAAATACGCATCACATCTACTACCATTCCATTATCAATATATCATGTTGGTCATCATCCCAAGCAACCAAATTGATAAGCATCATAAATAATTAAAAACAAAAATATTACAGAGGTGAAGGGCTTCTCAGCTCAAAAAATAATTAAGCCGGTGATTTCTATGTATGATTCTCCATTTAATTTGATTATATTCACCATGAGAGAAATCCACCTCAAGTAGCTAGCAACACCAACCTACATTGTAATATAAATAAGTTCATAACTGTGACATATTGAACAACACCGCGCATCACAGACGCTACCTTTTCAGTCAGATAAACCCGCCTTTTCCTTTAGATGCAGCTTGAAATCCATAATATCACCTTCCCATCTGGTCACTGTTTGATCAGCACACACCCATATCTCATGGGCCACCTGATTTATGAGCCTAAAATCATGACTGACTAGAACCATACCACCATCCCATTCATTTAATGCCTCGGCTAACGAGTCAATTGTCTCGATATCTAAATGATTAGTTGGTTCATCTAATAGTAGCAAGTGAGGCTGTCTATAGGCTAACCATGCAAAGATCACGCGACTCCTTTGTCCATCCGATAAATTTCTCATAGGCATCACCTGTGCTTTACCCGACAATCCAAACTTCCCAATAGCTGCTCTCATCCTTTCTTCCTCATTTCCAGGGTACTCTTTTATCATAAACTGGAGAGCAGACAGTTCCAAGTCTAGTTTTTCAGTCAAGTGCTGGTGAAATTGTGCAATGCGAAGGTGATTATGGCGACGAACCATGCCATCTAAAGGAACCAAATCACCGGTCATAAGCTTCAGGAACGTGCTCTTCCCAGCTCCATTGGGTCCAACCAGAGCAATCCTGGAGTCTAAATCGACCCCAAAGTCGATGTTCTTGTAGATGAGATTATCAGGAGTGTAGCCAAATGTCACCTCCACAAACTGGAGAACAGGTGGGGGAAGTTTCCCCACATCAACAAAGCGGAAAACTAAAATTTTGTCTCTTACCACCTTCTCTGTAAGTCCACCGCGCTCCATTTTTGCAAGAGTCTTCTCTTTACTCTGAGCTTGGCGAGCTAGTTTTGCTGATCCATGGCCAAATCGTGCAATGTATTCCTTCATTGAGGCAATCTGCTCCTGCTCCCACCTGTACTGCTTCATCTGGTTCTCTTCCAGTTCAGCACGTGTCTGAACATATTGATCATAATTACCAGTATAGAACTTCAGCTTTTTGTTTTGCATGTGGATGATATTTGTGCAGACACCATTAAGGAAATCTTGGGAGTGTGAAATCACAACCAAAATACGGTCAAACTTCTTCAAATTCTCCTCCAGCCACACACATGCTTCCAAATCTGCAAATATTTATTAAAAAAAATATGAACCCAGCTATGCTATACGACCAAAGATTAGACTATAAGGACAGATGCTATGAAAATAAATAGCAAAAAACATTGCAAGATATGAAGGGAAACAGAGAAAGCCAATACATTGAATTTAGTCTGAAAGCGTCATCATAACTAAAAAGTGACACCGATAACTACCCAAGACTATATCAGAGTAAGAACTCCTAAGAAAAATGTCACCTCCATAAAATGAGATGTTAATGTAGAAAGCAGAGACACAATACAAATAATGATCGTAGAAATAGAAGATGCAAGTGAATGGAACCAGCATCCAAAGCACAGCACAGCCCAGCCCATGATGATACAAAGCATCAAAAGATATATTCTCAGAACTTGATGAAATCCTGCCAAATGTTTTATCAAAGCATACACCAAGTAAACTTTACTTAAAGCAACATAGAGGCCTACCCAACGAACAACCTAGAACCAGAAGGGTTCAATACTATCCATGTCTTCTACTTGATAGGCATAATTGAAACAACATATAAAGAACCCACGTGACCTTCAATTAAAAAACACGAGTCTGCCCACAAAGAAAATCATCGCATGCAAATCAATGCATAAAACATGACAAGGTAAAAATGATCATTTGGTCACAAAAAAAAGAGTTACTCTTTTTGGGGAAGAGGGATACCAAGGTGATTGGTTGGTTCATCAAGTAGAAGAATGGTTGGGTTCATAAACAGGGCTCGTGCTAAAGCAATCCTCATTCTCCATCCACCAGAAAAATCACGTGTCTTCTTTGCCTGCATCTGCTTGTTGAAACCAAGACCAAATAAAATTTCAGCAGCACGCTTTTCGGCAGTTGATGCATCCATAGCTTCCAGCCGTTCAAAAACTCGTTCAAGTGCTTCACCACCACCATCTTCCTGGAACATAAATAAATAAAGTATGGAGTCATCCGTAAAAGCAAAACAACTGTGGGCATAAAAGTTAAGATGTCAAAGTACTTAAAACATACCTGTGCTCCAAGAATTTCAGCTTCTTTCTCCAATTTCAACCTTTCCTCGTCACAACTAATGACAGCCTCCAACGCAGACATGCCAGAGGCTTCAATTTCCCGGCTAAGGTGATAAATATCCATGTGGTCTGGAATAGGAAGCTCACGGCAACCTATTGCCGTAAGTAGCGTAGACTTTCCACAGCCGTTCAATCCAAGCAAACCATAACGTCTGAAAAGAAGTTAAAGAAAACACAATCACCAACAAATATTACAATAAGAAATGATAACATCCTATTCATAAGTCAGAAGATATAAATATGGATGACAATTGACAAACCTTCCATAATTTAGCTCCAACTCAGAATCAACTATTAGATCATGTCCATGGAAAGTAACTGATAAAGATTCTATCTGTAATCGCAGCATAAACCAAAACATCAATATAATACAACATTGATAATTTTAAATGCATTGACAATTAACTGTATTTATATGGCAGAAATATCTTTTTTATTGCTCAATATTGAAATATTACCTACCTCTGAAGGATTCATAAACAGAGATTTTGACATGGGCTACATGGTAGAATGCCATTGCTACCAGCCCAACTGCTTGACTAGGTGTTCAAATACATGCACGCACCCACGCTAGCTACAATAATTTAGAAGTAAGACTACTGTCTAAAATGAGAATGTCTATGCCAATTACCAGTGTCTGAAAATATGGATTAATAATTAATTAAGATGCTGGTAGATTATCCATTTCTCTCTTCTTTATTTCAGAGGTACAATGCAATATATGTTCAATACAAAAGTAAGCCAGATCATTTTCAATTGAAAAACCAAGACTCGGATTATAAGGCCACAAGAAATAAAATTAAACTAAACTCATTAGTTGAACACTTTAAATTATTTTTCAATCGGGTCTAACTAATTTCAATCATAATAATCAGAACTAGGTTTCAGAATAAAGCTACACCACTAAGGGCCTGGTTGGATCAACTTACTTGAGTTTATCTACCGACAAAGAACCTATAAACCTGTTTGGAAGAACTTATGAAAACAGCTTATGAAATATTCATAAGTTTTTTCAGCTTATTTCCATAAGCTCTCCCAAATAGATTATGAAAACAGTCAACATAGATTATGAAAACAGCTTATTTCCATAAGTGCTTATGCTATAACCTGCAAATGAAGATGTTTATCTAATCAGGGTCTAAATGATTTCACTCTTCGGAAATCAGTTTCTTTCTCTCTTCCAAATCAACTCCGTTCATTATTTTACTGTTCAATATCAAAAGTTATACTAATTAATCAAATTTTATTTAACCCTACAAAAGAACTAATCAGTCATGCATAACATAAAAACAAATCAACAAAACCAAAACACCGAACAATAATTGCCCAAACTCAGATTAATCAATCATTATAATCAGCTTTTGTAATAACAATTAATTAAAGCTAAATTAACCAAAATGAAACTAATCAATAACACGATGATGAGTTACTAACCCGAATATCCCTAGAAAGAGGATGAGAACATAGAACACCAGTGCATGTCCGATCAGATATCTGAATATCCCCAATTCCGTTAGCAACACTATCCACCGCCTTTTTCGATGAAGCGGCGGTGGCGGCAACCTTCCCACCTCTCTTTGCGGCGGCGGCAGCCTTCTTCTGAGCAGCTTTTTTCTTGCTAGCTTCAGAAACCATCTTCAATCCCTAATATCTCTAAAATCACTCTGCATGGAAACAAACAATTTCGACTTAATGATCATGTAGGAATTTGAAAACGCGCGTTTGAATTAAGCGGAAAAAAAAAGCTATAAAACATGCGAACCTGGAATTTGGAACGTGAGAAGAAGGTATAGATCTAGTAAAGTGATGAGGAGTTAGTTTTTTTTTAGATTTCTTCGTTTTTGTAGAGGTGGTGAGGTTTGGTTTGGTATATAGAGGTGTCAGCTTACACGTGTCACCACCAAGTTCAGTTACCTTTTATGTTTGGGAAGAAAATTAAGAATGGAATGTTGTAGACAAAATCTACAAGTAACATCAACAAAGAATATCGTTGTAAAAAAAAACAAGAAGTATTTATGTGTAGGAAATTGAAGAATGAGATATGGGTAATATGGTAAGTAAACATGTTACAAAACATTAAAATCCTTAGAATCTATTTTATGTTGTCGTGGAAGCTTCAATTTGTAGCTTTGAAGCAACTCGCATTTAAGATTAGATTTGCGGTTTAGAGATTTGATTTTGCAAGTTATCCATACATCCATGAAATGGTTCAAGTCGTGTTTGAAAACGTATCACCAAACAAATACTTATTCTTTCATGACTATGTATTGTTGTGAGATCTAGTAGATGATGTCTCAAGTTCAAATTTGAAAATGCATGGTGCGTTGAATCTAGTTTAATGATGTGGTTCGTGGAAGTTGGCAAGGCAACATAGACAAAACTCTTGGAGGTTTGTGCAGATAACTTGGTCTATTGGAGAAAGACTCACTAAAGCAAATTGAAAATCGAGATTGAAGAGTGTCATAGTAATTTGGTTCAACTTCGTGACCAAGACGGATGCACGATTCTTCTTAGTTTGATTCTCTTAAAAAATGCATCACACATCTATTGGTGCAAGACGATGTGTGTGTGTGTGTGTGTGTATATATATATATATATATATATATATATATATATATATATATATATAAAAGCTTCAGCCAAGTCAAGGAAGAAGGTGAACTATATCTCTTATTTGGAAGACTTTGGTGGTGTGCGGGTAACTGATGACCCAAGTATGTGTGATATATCTAAAGAGTAGTTTTGAGGAATTGTTCTAAGAACAAGCTAGTGTTCGTGAAGCGATGGTCGGTGTAATCAATATGGTCATTGATGAATCATATGATGGATCTGGATTGAGTAACTTTAGCGCGGGAAAAGTTATGTAACTTTGGCTCAATCCCGTCCGTCCGATCAATATCACACTCAATAATTTGCCACGTATCTAGTTCATTAACAAAATTTAAAATTAAAGAATTAACGTAATTTCTTCCTCTTTAATTCAATGGCAGTTTCTTCTCTCTCTGCAACATTTGTTCCTTCTCTTTTTCTGTCAAAATTCTCTATGAAAAAATTAAAAAATTCAACACCACCGGAAGCAGATCGAGCACTATAAAGGTGGAATTTCGAGATTGAGACGGAAGAGTTTGTGATCAGAGGTTTGCTTCGGTGGTGGTTGCTAAGGATTGCCATTGTTGAGCCATCAGTCGTATAACAAGGTGGAGAAGTATTTCGTGGCTGAGGATGTCTGAGTGGAGCTAGACATGGAGATCGGAGATTGGTGCGAAGTCGATGGAGATGGAGGAGGGAAGGGATTCTGGCGAGGAGACAGTGTCAGTGAAGAGGTGGAGGATGACCGTCTGCAGTGGAGGAATCGTTTAAGAAGAGAGAAACGGTGGTGGTTATGGTTTATTTTGAAGAATGAGGAATTGGCGATTCCGGCGTAGAGGAATGCGGTGGTGGTGGTGCGCTACCTATATGCCGGCGGCGGTGGGATCATTTTTGGAAAAGGGACTCGCAAGACAATCTTTTCCTTTCTTGATACAGATTTGACTTAAAAAGTTTGGTAAAAAAATAAAGAGTAGGACACGTGGCGTAATTGGATGCATGTGATTGATCGGACGGACCGGATTGAGCCAAAGTCACATGACTTTTCCCGCACTAAAGTTACTCGTTTCGGATCCTCATATGATATGCAACTCCCCGTATCTTTTCAAATTAAAGAATTCAAAGAGGCAATATTTTTTTTGAAGAAGTTAAATTAGCCCACCTAAATTGACACTAGAGAGAATCGAACCTGAGACCTCAAGGAGGAGTACACTCCCAGATCCCAAGTCAATACGACTAGGCCAATCCAAGTGGGGGTTAGGAGGCAATATTTTTAATGCAACCACATAAATGACTAGAACCTGATTTGTCAAAAAAAAAAGACTAGAACCTGATGGTTTCAATCCAAGTTTTTATCATCACTTCTGTAATGTGTATATTCTAGAAATCTTTCAAGAATGTTTTTTTTGGCTCAATAATGGCCAATTCCTTCCATCGCTTAATTCCAATAATATAGTCCTTATTTCCAAGGGACACGAGCAAAAGACGAAGAAGGATTAGAGACCTATAGCTCTTTGCAATGTATTGTATGAGCTTCTTTTGAAAGTTATGTCTAATCTATTTTTGAAGAATGTGCTCCATAAGTACATCTTTGATAGTCAATCTATTTTTGTGTCATGACGTTATATTTTAGCTAATGTTATGGTGTTCATCGAGATTGTCCATTATATGAAAGCCAAGACGCAAGGCAATGATTTTAGTGTAATTCTTAAGTTACTTATTAGCAAAGCTAGCAACCAAATTGATTGGCTCTATCTAAAGGAGACTATGTTGAAAATGGGGTTCTCTTGTCAGTAGATACAATAGATTATGATGTGTGTCGAGTCTGTTTACTATTTAATGATTGTAAATAATAAAATGATTGGCCCTATCACCCCCGAGAGAGGAAAAGAACATGGAGACCTATTGTCCTCCTATTTATTCATTATTGGATTAAATGCATTTTTGGCCCCATATTTTAAAAAAAAAATGAAGATATGATCCCCCAATTTAAAAATAAAAAAAAACATATATTTTTTTATCCTGGTCAACTTTTAGCAAGTGTACTAAAAAAGCTTCAGAGTAATAAAATTATAAATTCGTCTTCACAGTGACTACTATATTTCCTTTTCGGCAATTTCATTAACATGTCGGATGTATAAAGGGTGGGGGGTTGAACATGGCAAATAGTTGGTTTCATAATCATAAAATTAATTCCAGAATGTATATAAACTAGTCAATATTTTGAGAGAAAAATGATCAGATCTTTCGAATCCTCTATTCTTCATTATTTGGTAAATTGCACATATTCTCTACAATTATTCTTTTCATCTCATGATAACTAACAAAATAGATCTGATTAATCTCTTGAATCAAAACCCTCTTATAAGATTACGATCCCCTAATCTCTTAGGTGAGTCTGTAATCTTTGAAGGTTTTACTAAACATTAATTTCTTATCACAACCTAACAAACTGATATCTCTAAAGTGAACGATTTGATTGAATAGTATAATTGGATCGTATTCAACGATTAGTGCTAATAGTCGATTGATATTTGATTTCATTTCATTTCATATGTGATGAGGATATAAAAACATTAAGTACAAATATTACTAAATAAAGACTATAGTTGTAATTGCATCGAATAGAGTGTTTTGCAATTACGTGGTTCAAACAACTAGAATAAATTCATCTCAAACCTAATCACAAGTAAATTAACTACTCATGGGTAAAGCACAAATAATTAAATTAAAAGAAGATATTACATGTAATAAGGACCAACTATGAGTTGGATGACCAACCACCACGAAAATCGTTGATCTTATGCTCTAAATAGCCTCTGAATCTCCAAGAAAAAGAACCCTTGCTAAAAAATGAAGTTTGACCATTATAGAACTAGTTCTATAACGTGTAAATCGTATCAGGTTATGTAGAAATTGTTGCACTGTTTCTCATTAATCCTATGTGTCTGCCATCTTAACTACATAATTTTCTCTCTTCACGCTCTTCTGATCGTGCCATGATTCTCTTAGATCGTGGCAGGATATTTAGTGATGACATGATGATTGTTAGCACAAAAAATGTGTCAAAATGACCATAATTCATAACACAACGATAATGCTTCACTTATGACTTGTCTTGATCTATATCAGTATCTAAACATTGTAAAATTCTCTAACATTCACTAAAAAAGACATGAAAATGAGTAAAATAACATAACATGATAGAGTATCATCGGGTCGCCCTAGTTTAGTTTATTTTAGTTTTGGTCTGTCGCACCATCATGTGGTCAATTTTGATGACATGACAACAACTAAGTGGACATATTTTCATTATTATTTTATAAAATGTTTTAAATATTAAAATATTTTATTAATTTTAATATTTAAATATTTTGTAAAATTATATATTATTTTAATAAATAAATTATTATTTCAATAAAATTATTATTTATGAATTAATAATTTTTTTTGAAGGATGAATTAATAATTTTCTCATGTATTAGTTGAGTATATTATTTTAATAATTAAAACATTTTATAAAAAATAATTAAATTATTATTTTCAATCACATCTAGAATTCAATATATTAGTTTAAGGGTTAATTAAGTAAATAGTCCCTATAAATATTCAGAATTTTGTTTTAGTCCCTATAAAAATTTTCATTAACATTTTTAGTCCCTATAGAGTAAAGATATAACTAGTGAGGGGCAGGAGCGGCGCCGTCATGCTTCTCGTTCTCCATCGCTTCAATTATATTTCCATAAACTAAGATGCAGATCCATAAGCTGCTCTCTCATATTGGTGACTCTCTTGTTAATCATCACCGATTGCATTAATTGCTTCTCTACTTCTTTTGGCTTACGTGAATCATTGGTGGAATTGCAAAGTTGAAAGCATTTTTGGGTTTTATGCAATTACGTGTTGCTTTTGAACCCTCTTGGAATACCATTAACTCACGTGTGTGGTTCCAATTCACCTATGTTGGTTCGATTGCCCAATTGTTTCAATTGCACTCGCTTTTTCTTTTGGCTCGATCTTGCTCCAGTGTGTGGTACTGCTCGCCTCGCCATGTTTGACTGGCAGGCGGAGCTCCAATCCCTTGCCACTCCAGCAGTGATCACGACATCAGGTCACCATCCTGCTGTTGCGGTTGTCCCAGCTATGACACAACCTACTCTTTCTGCTCCGCACTCTACACCTGCGCAGGCTGCACTCCCAAAACCCTCATTTGCACAGGCTCTTCGTGGCACACAGGTACCATCTGAACCTCTTCCTGTGCCTGCTATTCATGGCGAAACACTGTCAATTAGAATTTCCAATACTACTTATTCTCGAGGGTTAGACTTCTGCAAAATAAATCTTCGTGGTCGACTGGTTCTTAACAAAGGAGATAAACTCTATGCGACCAAAGACATCACTGCCAAGTTACAGAAGATATGGAAAGTCAAAGGGCCATGGCATATGCTTTCCCTTGGCCAAGGGTATTACGAATTTTTCTTTGCTTCACAAGAAGACATGCGTACCGTTTGGGCAGCCGGTACTGTAAGCTTGAAGCGGGGATTGCTTAGGTTGTTTGAATGGACTAAGGACTTTAATCTCCATACACAATGACAAACTCACACACAAGTTTGGATTCGGCTGTGGGAATTACCGCAAGAGTATTGGATGGAGAGGACACTGTACGAAATCGCAAGAGCAGTTGGGACACCGTTATTGATTGACAACGTAACAAGGAATAGATTGTATGGCCACTATGCACGAATACTTGTTGATTTGGATCTTTCAAAGTCTATTTTTTGTGAGGTGATGGTCGAGCGGGAGGGTTATGCTTTCCCCGTAGCTATTGAATATGAGGGTCTCCCCGACTTTTGCACTCATTGTAAAAGTATCGGTCACAATATTACATCCTGTCGTTGGTTACACCCCCGAAGAGCGGATACTCATGAGCAACCAATTGATAAGGGAAAGCAGCCGGTGCACTCACAAAAATCAAAGTAAGGATGGCAACCTAAGGATAATCCAGAGGGAATTGGTTCCTCCAAGGCCTTTGCAACGGTGGTGTCCACACAACATGATGCTACTGCTGTTCCCGTTCTGCAAGATGTTTCACGCGTAGAACCCTCACTTTTGGCAGATTCTCAACATGATGATATGGAAGATTTGGCAGGTGCCACAGCTGCTCCAAGTCAGCACAAGGAAAGAATTGAGGACACTGCACAATTGGCTGCTTTCCAGCCTATTGACAAGAATGTTACTGTAGCAACTTTCAATATTGAGTTCCAAAATGATGTTGATAAAACTCCCCATGACCGGCTACCTAGTACATCAACTCATGTTCTGGAAAAGATCTCTGATGAAGCGCATGTAGACGTGCAATCCCATGAAGTGGAGCATAGGCATTTGGCATCTCAGGTTCACGAGATTCCACTTGCGGAGGTTTCACAACCGATTTTTGTTGTGCAAGATGACGTGCAAGGTACTACTGCTGATTTTCAGTCCTCAGATATGGATCATAGCACACCACCAACACCTCTTCAAATCCAATCAGAAGCGCACCAGAGTATTAATTTACAACACGCAGAAGTTAATTCCAATGAGGACGCAGAGGTTCAAATTTTGAAGGATCAATCACAAACATCTCAG
>Ga0315914_1003104_pt1 | contig 25334 bp, 13 predicted proteins | sample MpolenodulesMG_FD_203920 | JGI IMG/M metagenome (GOLD analysis project Ga0315914, IMG submission 203920) | Medicago polymorpha root nodule microbial communities from Los Angeles, California, United States - elongated nodules | ecosystem: Host-associated > Plants > Roots > Nodule | place: USA... | reverse complement strand
TAATCTAATTTTATCCTACCTTGTTTTAAGTGTAACACCCCACAAAGTGTAACACTTAAGACTATCACATAATATCATCAAATCTGTTTGCATGTTAAAGATGCCAACGATAAAATAGTACCTGTAAGTCCAAGATGTTGTAAGCATTACTAGATGAATTACTATTGATCATTAATCAGTAATCAACAATTTAAAAATGAATCAAACATTAAAATCAAAATTAACTTTTTCAAAAAAGTCAGTTTTCTGACTGCACCATAAAAGCTCCCTTCTTATTTACTCCTAATTCTTATTTACTCTATCATAAACATTTTCAAGTGTCAATTTTTTTTATATTATATTTGATGTTCTCTCTCTTCCCCTCCCTTTATTATACTAGCATCAAGACGAGACATAACTAGGTTGCATATTTTCTAGCTAACTTGGGAAGTAGATAAAATTTGAGTGGGAAAACTTTCGTTGATCCTCCATCATTCAAGTGTGTTAAGGGCTGATATTTCAAGTGTGAAAACTTTCTTTGATCCTCAATCATTAAAACATAACATAGTGGCATTGTATGATGTGTTTTGGATATCAGAAGATATTTTTTAAAGATTATTTTGGGGTATATTGAAGTTTCGAATAGAAGAAGAAAATCATAATGTACGATTATAAACCATACACATTCCATATAGTATAAATTCTCTAAAAAAAACAAAATATATAGTATATACATCAACTTTGGCACATATGTAAACACTTTCTGTGAATTAATTTGCCAAAAGAAAATAGAACAAATTGTGCATTGAAGTACATACAATTCTACAACCAAGGCTTCATTTTCCTTAACTATATCAACTACTTTACATTACTTTTTTTAAACAGCAAGTAACAATACTGGATTTAATAGGTTGATCATCGACCTCAAAAGGAAGCGAAACTGTTGTCTCCTTCTCACAGTCCTCTGAATCAAATTTCATTTATTTAAGAAATGGTAACCTGCAAGACACATAGAGACGGACTCAAATGAAGTAGTTTTCGTAATAACTTTGAAGAAACAGAAAATCCAAACTTTCTGAGGACAACCTTCATTAACAAGTAAAGATTACATAATAGTTAAAAGAATCTAAACTAACCCCAACTTGAGAGAAGTGTCACTGACATCATCTTCAGGAGAAAAAGATGAATCCCTAATAACAGATTCCAATGATTGTCGCCATCGTCCATTTATAAGGTCTGGTACCTAAAATTCACATGTATTTCATTACTATGCTGCTGCGAATTAATCAATCCATATATTAAAGACACAAGAGTTTGAATAAGTTTACCACATGTTTTAATCTTCGGTTTTCTTCGATCAGTTCCACTTCCTGTGTGAGGAATATAACCAAACACATTATAACAAGAGAGAGTTTAAACTCAAATGGAATGATAATTAATTGACCGTGTCAAGTAAAATTGAATGATCATTGAAAAACAAAAGATAATTAACTGAAATTTAATCTAACTGAAAAACAAATTTAGTAATTATTCTTTTAAAAAGTTTTAATGCATCTAATACACAACTTTTCATTAAAAATTTACAATTTAAAGTGCTTAAAGAGTGTCCCGAGAACACTCGTTAACCTTTCCCTTATATGAATACCACCACTGTATTTATTCTAGATGTCAATTTATTGGGGAGTCTGTTGGGACGTGAGATGCAACAAAGCGCTAGTGATTACGGACTAAAGATCAAGACAATATATCCTCACCCTAAATTTTTAAACATTCAGAATATTGATCACCTCTATTTTATATTTAACATATAATTCATTCATAATTGATGTACCAATTAGTCAATTACACTCACTTGAATACAAACAATCTGCCCCTCATGTGAATATCTCACATCACTCTACTTGATCCAAACACAATGGTCTACAACACGGGAAATCAATAAACAAAAGAAGTTAAGATGGAAAACTCCAAAATCGTAAAATAACACTAACTATTTTTATACCACAAAGACTTCTCTCGCACAGTACGCCCAAGGAGATCCAAATTCTCCAAAGCAAATATGTGAACTACGTCTCACAATACTTTAAGAAAAGAGTATAAAAGAGAAAAGTTAGAATCAAATACAAGCTTAAAGCATCTGCAACCCGTGCATATTGTAAAGAAGAACTTGAGCACTCCCTCATCCTTTACCACATTAGGCAATGTGGGATTTGTCCCATGTTGTTTCATTCCAAACAACTAAAATACTCCACCTCATTGAAAATTACACATATTCCTCTTTTATTGTCTATAATTCAAAAGAATACTAGTACTACATCATAAATAATATACTTCACTTGGAGCTAAAGCACCACAAGATGTTCATGTTGAAAATCAAATTGAAAAGTTATGGTGCAACATCCATGTTAGCTTTTTCATAAAGTTCTTCGGCCAATGTATGTGTGTTGATCAACACATTGTATAATCCTAAATTCCTAATTGCATATATCAACAAATGCATAACTTGTATTTTCATGATTCAAAATTTATTTTTACATCAAACTTCTCTATGTCAAACTTCACACACTTGAATTCGACATATATTGTAAACTCTACATCAAGTGGTCTCAAGAAAGAGAGGTGAGTCACAATGGACACACTTAAGTATCAAGTCTTTCTTAATCATAACTTTCTAGAACCCCACTTTTACATATTGACCCTTCTTTTTTGATGTGGTAGATCAACAACTTTGCAACCACAAAACAATATCCCAAGATCTAACCAATTGTTGGGAAAACACTATGGATAAATTAAGGAACGCAATCACAACAAAAGAATGTAACCTAAAAACTCTAAAATCAAAGAAAAATCACAATTGTTGTCTAATGATAACCAAATAATAACACAATGTGAAATCTCTTTTAGAACACATACACTCCTCTCACAACACTCCACGACTCTAATATGTTCACTTTCTTCAAAGAAAATACTTGAGTTGCTTCTTACAATACCTTAAGATAAAAATATAAGAGAAAAGAAGAAAATTAAATACACGCTTAAACCCGGAAGCAACAACGGACTAATGATCCAGAAAGATATCTCCACTTAAAACCTTAAGGTATTGAGAATAAGGGTCACCTCTCTTATATATCAAACATTAAACCCATCATAGGCAATGCTGAACTATCATTAACACTTGAATACTTGCAAAAATACAAATTTAAAGCAAACTTCCACAATTACAGGAATATTGCTTTCTCTCATTTGATTAATAATCCTAAACCGACGTTATTGAGTCAGAAGCCTTAATAGAGGAGTGTCCAACAGTTGGACTCCAACTCTCAGTCTAAACATTGGTGTGAGATTTTATCATTGACAAATGACAAACAAACTAGGTTGCTCACACACTCAATGACGACTGAGTTCTGTTCAACGTTGTATTTATATATATTTTGGATATGGTGTTTTTTTTCTTAATACTTTTTTCTTCTCTTCTTTATATATCATGGGATTAATATATGGGGATAATTATATCTCTACGCCCACTGCTTCTTGCATTTCTCCTCCTTATTAGACCAAATTGCTTCCCTCTAACAAACATCACATTGGAACAGTATCAAGTTTTTGATGTTCAACTAACAATAACTTTTTTGTCTAAAAAATTTGCTCTCTCGCATATCAAACATGAAACTCTTTAGACCGGAACTTTATAAATTACAAAAACAAAGATGTGATTTTTTAAAAAGTATTAGAGGTTTTTGGTTTAGCATTTACCTTTCTCTTAAGGGTGTCGATCTCTTGCATAAACATTTCATCCTGAAACATATATATCAGTATATGGAAGGATACATTTCAACACAATCAAAACCATTATAAGAAGATTTCAGTATTGCATGTTAATTAAGATTAGTGCACGATTAATCTTGGTAACAAACCTTTATTTTGGAAACACTAGACAAACTTCTTTTAAGTAGAGCCTCTAGTTTCTGGAGTTCTTGTACTGTCAATTCTTGCAGATCTTCTCCATTCAATTGCCTGTGTTGAAGGTGGAATTAGTTTGTACATATATGCACCATATTATTTAGGACTAAAAGAACTAGAACTGTACCTCAGTTCACGAGATTTATCTTCTAATTTCTTGCGCAGTGTGTCGCAAGTAGAGTCACTCTCAACCTGTTAATAAAGGTCCAAAAACGTTGCATTCCTTTTTGTGATTACCAAATTAATGTCAACCACAATCATGCAGTATAACTAGTATATATGTGTTAAAATCCCAGAATCAATTAATTCATGCAAATTACAATAAAGTTGAAGTTATATAGTTTACCTGAAGCTGATCAGTCGATGGATGGTCTAATAATCTATGATTTGCTGAATATCCATTACGCCTTTCAATTACTTGTGGCATACTGAAAACAAGAAATGATGCTCATGAAATTGAGAACTATGTATATTAACTAATGTACTAACTATTTACGTCTTAATCATGGAAATGAATATTCCATTCCCGGCCCATTTCAATTCAATGCCTCATAAAATCTCAGCCAAAATAGAGTGAAAATTCAGAAACACCCATGATTATATAATCAACGCATATTAAGTTAGATTTGATCATTTGAACTCTCATGTTCTTCCTAGACACCTCTCATTATAGGATTCAATAAGAATATTTATCGATGCACAGCATATACCATCATACCAAAGTTGTTTACATTGTACATATGGTTTGCTCTTAAACAGAAATTTCACTAGCATTTCGTAAGAATCTGAACCACTTCATATTAAAAAGTCATATTAATATTTGGACGTTACTGTAAAACAAAAGATAGCAATTTGTTTCTTAAGGATCTCAATAATAAATCAAATTATTCTGTTTTTTTTTTACAATAATTTTAGGGATATTTGAGATCCGTCAAACATTTTTTTTGGTATTTTACATTTCTTAGAAATCAAATGAATCTCTATTTATGTCGAAGATCAAGTCAAATAAAAAAAAAATTCAAAAAAGAATTGGTAAAAGAAAATGAATGTTTTTCCAAATAATCAGGAGATAGGAACTTTTTTTTTTACAATTTAAATTTGAATGACTAATAAACTAAATTACTTTTTCAACTTAAAATCAATTATAACGTAATAAATTATTTTTAAAAAAGAAATAGTTGCATTTTACTAAATTTAAATAAATAATTAATTTCTCCAGTCACATTTATAAGCAAAAAACAACTTTTTAGATTCATTGAATAACTAATGTATTTGACCTACATATAGACCGGATACATTACTTATTCAATGAACCAAAAAAGTTGTTTTTTGCTTATAAATGTGATCGGAGAGAGTAAGTAATATCTTGGATCAAAATCTGGAAAAAAAATACATTAAACACATATAGCTGATGAACACATGCCTAATGACAAGCGCAAAAAATTCTTTATGGGATGCCAACATTATCCTTCTTTGTAGTCGGTTCTTTTCTCTTGCCCAGACAATTTGTCGTCTGCGCTTGAAAAGGAAATGAAAGGAACTAGTCAAGCCATTGAACCTGAGGTCGCTGGTTTTAGGGTTGCCATTGTCACTTGTTCCACTGTTGCTGGTCAGCATGAGTCGGATTCGATGGGTGGGCTATCTACCAAGTCAAAGGGTGTTTCTTTTTGGCCTAAGCATTATGGGTTAGATGGAAAGTTATGATCACAATATTCCTTTAGGAGGTATAAAGTAGCAATTGATCCACTTGTTATCTTAGGCCATCTTTTTAGGCCTTGATCGGATTTTTTTTACGAAAATCATCTTAGTTTGGGTCCTCAGCCTCCTCTTACACAAGGACTCTAAGTTAATCCAACCAGTGCACCTACCCTCTTGGGTCTAAATGCGGCCGCCAAATTACCGCTAATGACCTTGGAAACCAACACTAGTTTCCCTTAGGTGTGTACCATATCTTCCTTACCTCTCCCTCTTCTTCATCTCCCTCACCGGTCCATTTACTTTTTAGGCATGATTCCTCAAAGATTTTGCTAGAAATTCTTCTAATAACCAACGAGAACAAAGGGCATTCGTTCCCTTATTTTACTACATTAGATTTGGTAGACCTTCCTCTAATACACTCAGTTGTAAAAGGCCATTTGGCCTTGACCATATACGTCATTCAGTTCAAAGTATGCAATTAAGGTCTGACTCAACATGTGTTCTCTTTAAAAACAGGGTTATTGAGCCTTTTTAGCACAAGGTTTAGAATGAGTTGTAGATTAATCTGATTATTCATGTATATGAAGTTTTATCTCTAACTGCTTAACTTTCAGCTTCAAACAACGATGGTGCTAGTTCTAGCTGAATTGACACTTGCATCAAAGGAAATGCTAAATGTATCCTACAATGAGGTAAAGATCAAGGAGTGTCCTTTAGGGGGGATAACTATAAGGAAACTATGTCGTATATCTTTAGAGAAAGGACAAAGTAGTGAATGTGGTTATGGCGTCTAATGATGTGGATCAATGATAGTAGGCTCCATAAATATTAGAAGTTTAGGGGGACGATAAAAAAGAAAAGAGTTCAACCTTTGATTTTGGATAACTACTTAGAGTTTTTTGCCATTTAGAAAACTAAGTTGGATTTGCTAAAGAATCTATATGTTACTTTCTTTGGGGGTAATTCAGTTTGTAATTGAAGTTTAATATTAGAATCAGACAATTGTAGGGGTCTCATATATCTAATGCAAATCAAATGGAAATCAATTTTTTACTTCTTCTGGTAGATCTTTGTAGGTGTGTCTATATTAAAGGGTTCCCCGCAAACATTTTTAGATAGTTGTGAACATTTAATCCAAATGTAACCTAAAAGATAAAAGAATTCTTCGAGACCATTTTTTCCTGGCTAAGACATGTTTTCAATGCGATATGTGGTGTGTATTGGGTAGAACTATCAAAATGAATCAGGGTTGATGAGTTGACCCATTAGCTCATAGTTTAGCATCAGATGGATTGTAAAAAATCAAACCTAAAAATTATCGGTTCTTTTTGACTTATCCCATTTCACCCATATACAAAACTGGGTTGAGTAGAGGGCTACCCAAATGGCTTTGGGACCACCCACTATCAACATCTCTATGTGATATTTTAAAAACTAATATTAATAAAACTTCCAAAATTAGCATCTAATTTTAAAATCATTAATAGAAATATATTTAAACATGTAAACTTAATTATAAATATATAGATTGAGCTAAAAAAATTAAAATTTTAGCGTTTATATATTATTAATTATTAGGTTGATTCAATTGAAGAAATAAAACTTGAGTTTAATTTATATTCAGTGTTATTGAAAAAAGAAATTACACTTGGATCCAATTAAATATGATCAAATATATAACTGTGAGAAAATAATATATTAAAGTGCCAATAAAAATGAACTAAGCGAATGAAACAAAAAAACATAAATGAAATGGATTGTACCCCATTAGCCCACATAAACCATAATGCTTTCGTCAGACTTAATAATGTGCAATCCAATAATAAGTGGCGTATCCCAATATGATCCATTTATTTAGTCGAGCTCATGAGGCCAAAGTGGGTCGGACTAGCCCATTTGATAACTCTAATGTTGGGGAATTTAAAATCATTCCTAGCTTTGGGAGAAAAAACGGAAGTGGTAATTGAAAGGGAAGGGCTCGATGGAAGAGATTGAGAGTTTGGGAAATTTGTGCATTAGATGAAGGTTATGGATCTTCCTCTATCAGTATGAAGATTTACTTAGTTTCAACCGAATGGTCGTACCAGAAGTCGTTCAGATCGCTTTATGTTTTCATAAGGGTACGACTGGAAAGTTTTGGGGGTTGCAAGTCAGTTGGTTAGCTTAAAAAATGTTTTAGATCATTGTTCACTAATATTCTTAAGTACTCTACCTATTTATGGGGCCTCAAAACTTTCTAATTCAATAATTGTTTGCTCAAACAAAAAGTTTGTTTCTAAAATTGTGGTTGATTCTTATTTTAAAGGTTGGATAGTTTTATCCTTAAAGAAATACTTAAATCTTTTAAAGATGATCTCAAGAGGGGGAATAAGGTGTGTTGAGGTATTTGGGTGCCATGATTCATCTCTTGGGTGAGGAAATTAAACAATTGGATCTAAAAGGCAGAGAGGTATTTGTCTCTCTCGAGGAGGTGGCAACTTGACGTAAAAAGATTGTAGATTTGGAGCTCTCCTTAATGTAAAGACTCTTGCATGTATCAGAGATAAAGGGCAAGACGGTGAAAAGAATATGGTGCCAACACGAGATACTTACATTCTTGTGTTAAAATGAAGGAGAATAGGAACCATATTTTATCCTTAAGGGTAAGTTATTAGTGGGTGGAACATGCGACAAAGATTTGAGTGGAGGTAACTCATTACTCTTCACTTCACCTTGTTGAGAAGATTTAGGATTATCCTAAGCTCAATGGGGTTTCCTTTTTGGTGATCTTTATGGCTAAAAGACCCACCTTGGCTACATTGTGCTCAATTTCTAAGATCAAAGGCGAGAAAATTTTAATTTTTCTTTCTTAAACAACTTTTTGGTCTTGGATTAGGGATGATAAAAGTGTTATCTTCAATCAATTCTTTAGTAATTTCAAACTCCCACGTAGCTTTTCTTCTTATGTAATAATCCTTATTCCAAAAGCGGGATCCCCAATTCACTAGGGTTTAGCCTTATCTCTTTGGTATGTTTCATATACAAATTATTTGCAAAGGTCTTGGTGATTAGGTTGGATTTGGTCATGAATAATCTCATATCTCTAAACCATTATGTGTTCATCAAAAGCAGAAAACATTCAAAGAGGGTATGGTGATGAATGAAATCACTGACTTGGAAAAAAAATCTATGTGAGAATGCTTATTTTTAAGGTTGACTTTGAGAAAGTGTATGATTTGGTTAGTTTGGGTTTCTTGGATTATATTCTAGGAAAGTTTGGTTTTTATGAGTGGTAGAGTTAGATTCAAGCATGTGTGTTGTTAGAGATTTTGCGGTCATGGTTAATCGGTTCCCACCCCCATTAGGTTAATATTAAAAAAAAGGACTCAAGTAGGGAGATCCTCAAGCTCCATTCCTTCTTTTTTTTTTTTAAGAAGACTCAAGCTCCATTCTTATTTTTGTTGTTGGTAGAATTTGAGATTTTATGTGGGAAACTCATGCCTTGTTGTTTCCCATTCTTCACTGTGAGGGTGATACCCTTTTTTTTAGGGAAAGCGAGTGTAGAAAATATGTGGATGATGAAGACAATTATACGGTGTTTTGAACTTATCTATAGTCTCGGGGTCAATTTTGCTTAAAATATTATTACGAGGATTAATGTCGTTGAGCCTTTTTTTTTTTTGGATGGTAGAGCGTTTTCTACATTTTAAGGTAGGTTATGTTCCTTTTAGATATTTAGGTATCTTGGTTGCAGCTAACCCGCTGAGCAATAACTATGTTAGATTCGGAGGGAGGATAGGTCTACCTTATTATGATATGAATAATATCTTTGTTTTCTATCTCTCATTTATGAAGATGACTTTTCAAGTTTGAAATATTCTTTCTAAGTTTCAAAGATGCTTTCTTAGGGGGGGGGGGGGGGGTTCATAGGGGAGGAATAAGATTTCATGGGTTCGGCTGTTTGAGGTGTGTAAGACGAAACAGGACAAAGGGCTTGGTGTGAGGGATTTGCAAATTGGTAATACGAGCTTCTTGGGAAGTGGAGATTGAGGGATCTTAATGAGGGCATGGCTCTGTGGCAGAAGGACTTGGTAACAAGGTATGACTTTGATTTTAACTTGTCCCCGTCTACGAGTCATCCACATGGATCTCATAACTGTTCTACGTGGCTGAGGGATGTCATATTGATATATTTTAACACGTATTCAACTTCTGATTGATTCCATGAAATGGTTGTGAAAGTAGTCGAAAATGGTTTGTAGACTTCTTTTTGGAATTATACTATAGTGATGGAAGTAGTTTTGATTCAATGTTTCGTGAAGTTTTATTTGGTCTCCAACCAGACAGATTTGATGGTGGGAAACATGGGTCACTGAGTGGGTGATATATGGCTTTTAGGTCTCAGTTAGAAGAAAGGCCTATTTTGGGAGAATGAGTTAATTACTCATTTAGCTACTCTGCTTAGGTGTGTTTGATTGTCACATTCCATTGACGGTTGAACTTTGTTGTACCATTCTACTAGTCAATACTCAATTTACTCAACTTTCACAATCTTGTATGCGGCCTTGCCGAAGTTGAACATTCCTTGTGATTGAGTCGTTAGTGGTCCTTTTAGGTTACGTTGTACTGGTCTTTTGGTATTTTAATTTTGTAATGTTTTACTTTTTGAAATTTTTCGGCCTGCCTTTTGTTGTGCCTACTTCCTTTGTTTTGTTCCTTGGGTGGTCTTGTGGTTTAGGATTTTTCTATATTCTTTTATTTGTGTGAGTTGTTGCTATTGGTTTAATAGTTGGTTGTTGTATTAACTTTAGCTAAGTTTTGAAATGAGTTTGAGTATATACCTAGTACTCTATTTAAAAATAATAATATTTTAAAAATAAAAATTAATTATTTACTATATTTATTTGTTCTTTTGAATGGCAAATAGATATATTATATATAAGAAAATGAGATTGGATATACATGGTTTGAGGAACACTAAAGGTGACGAAAAAGCCCCACCAAAAAACTAGAAAACATCACCAGAAAAGCTAAAACAACAACACAAAACTAAAACTAAAACCTCTGACCCTCCTAGTGCCCAAAACCAAAGGCATAATGGAACAAGTCTACTCCACTAGAGAGATAAGACATAGAAAATCAAGAAACATACTAAAAAAAACCACTCAAAATGCACCCGAACAAGCCCCGAATACAACGAGACTACCAACTCCAGCAGAGAACTAGTACCACCTTCCACTCATAATGAGAACATGGTGCACCAGGTTGTCTCTAGAAAACCAATATCATGAAGACAAATGGATTTTATGAACCAATTCCTCCACAACTAGCATCTAACAGAAAACACAATATCATTATGGTATGTCCAGATATACCACACAATAGTAAGTCAGATCAACAAAAAACCTCGTCTAATCTTATCTCTCTGAGGTAACCCCAAAAATCCCTCAAAAAAGACCAACCAAATTCCTAGAGTAAACTCAGTCCCATCCTAACCATCTATGAATCATATACCACACCTTAGAGGCCACCCCGCACAAAACAAAAAGGTGGTTAGCTAACTTGGTAGAAACTCCACAAAGAACACAAGCATAACTGGCAGGATCAATGATAACCCCACACATTAGCAAATTAGCTTTAGTTGGGATCCTTCCCAATAGAAGTTGCCAAGAGAATACTTTACTTTTAGAAGGAGCCCAACTCTTCCAAGCCTGCGTCAGCAAATGGGAAAACTTGAGAGAGTCATATGTGAACCGAACTCAGTACACCCCATGTGAAGAAAGCTTATAGGACCAGGAAACTGCACCTTCTAACAATGATCTACCATGCAAAATAACCAATAACTCAACCACTAAATCTTGCTCCCAAACGAACAACATACATCTCCACCTAAGATTCCACTCCCACACACCTTCAACCCAGGAACCCATATCTCTGACCGACAAAGATTGTTGAACCGAGGCCAGATACAGCCTAGGAAACCTCACCCTAAGCGAAACATCCCCTACCCAAACATCATTGTTAACTTAGGTTAATATTTTATTGATGATTAAAAAAAAATCATTGACAGAGTTTGAAAATATAAAAACCAAAATTATAAAAATAATATGACCAATATGCATTGAGAATGCTCTCTCTTTTATAATTTTGAGTTATTTGTTATATCTATAAAAATATGTTGGGTCACGAGAAGAGTCTCAAATACTAAAACTCCATTTAAGACTTGTCTCCTTTATGCATGTGAGACTTATATTGTGAAGGAACCTAAAACACTAACGATATTTTTACATTGGGCTAAACTGAACACACTGCATTTTTATTTCAAATTTTAAGATATTAAATATATAAGTTAATTTATTCACATTTCAAAATAAAAAAGGTTAATTTATTCACTTATATGTTATTCAACACGTTTATTTCTATCAATTTGATACTTCTTAATCATTGTTGACACAACAACAAAATATTAACATCACTTTATTTTCTTCATTTTAAAATATTTATTTAAGAAGGACAAATACAATAATTCTTAGAACATCTCCTATGGATGTATCTAACGAGGTTCCATAGGAGAATGAATCTATTCCTTAGAGCATCTCCGGTAACATTGAAGTAAATAATTGTTTCATGCAATTAAAAAATATAAGTGTGGACTACTTATGAGTTTCATAATTATTATTATGAAACTCAAAGCAATAATTAGTATGAGTTTTGTAAGTATGATTTAAAGTTGTAGAGACTTTTTAATAGTAATATTTGAAACTCAAAGCTTAGGTAATTTATAAACTCATAAGCCATAAATCTTCTTAATCATTAATCATAAATATGGCAAAGCAATATCTCTCTCTCCCTCGTTCATATTCAAGGGAGAAAATATAAGAATCATATACACACAACACAATATATACACTATTATACATACATGCCTGATTATAAAGGAAGATAATTATGTTGGAATAATACCTTGAACTAGCATACTCAAAGAGCTTACTAGTTGCAGAAAAAACCATAAGGGCAATGTCTGCATCACAAAGGGTTGAAAGCTCCTGAGCTTTCTTGAAAAGCCCTTTCCTCCTCTTAGAGAAAGTCACTTGCCTCGAACTGATATTGTCGATTTTCTTGATCTGTATCTTCTTTCTAGTCATAATATTCCCCTCTCTACATATACATGTCAAAACATCAATCAACCCATATTTACACATCTAAAAAAACTTGAAAAATATTATATAGATCCTAGTGGATTCATTAATATTGATCAATATGAAAATAAAAAAGATATTTATAACTATTTGCAAAAACAAGGGAAAAAAGAATCACGGATCAGGATGAAAAAAAATGTACAGAGAGGGAGCTCCTGTGAGGGAGAAAGATTCGTTCTAAAAGAAGCATTTGAAAAAAATAAGACTACACTAAAACTTCGTAAAAAAATGTGCAAATAAGAGTAACTAATTAATTTTTATCAGTACCTTAAACTGCACTCACCTCGAAATTTAGGTTACTTTATTTATTATGAACGAAGATAGAAAGCAAAAAAAACATCTGACTGATATACTCATAAATGGAAAGTAGAAGGTGAGAGAGAAATACTAAAAAGAGAAACCAGTTAATTAATTTAATTGGATAGAATAAAATAACAAAACAAACGGTCTTAACCAGAGAGGATAATAAAGTAAAAGCGGAACTTACAAGAGCAAACGGAACAGTTCTTGCTGCGATGGGTTGATTGGAAGGCAACGTTGTTGCCAGTTCATTCAGATTCAGATATAATTAAATTGATGTGAGGGTAAGGTTATTCTCTTTCTTTTCGAATACAAATACTTTCATTTTTGTATTGCATTTGGTTTACTATGATTTTCACCAAACAAAAATTATTTACTATATTTCAATAAACACATACAAGCCTATTACTAGTACTTTTTATTTTAACAGGAGAAGGTATATTAAAGACAACTAGGGAGTACTTTTTTATTTAACAGTAAAAAGTATGTTAAAGACAGCTAGGATGCAGGGAGTTCCATGTAGGGATAGAAGGAAGAAAAAAAAAAGTCCTTGATAGTACAGTTTAATGGAATCCAAAAATTAAAGTAAACGGATATTTCTCAGTCAAAAAAGAAGTAAATGAATATTTTAACTATCTAGTGATTAATTAATGTGAAATGTTAATTGTATTCTTAAGACATATGTTAATGTACTCCCTCCGTCCCAATATATAACCACTCATTTGACTAAAAAATTGTTCCTAAATATAAACTCATTTTCAAATTACTAGATATTTATTATTTTTTCCTAAACATATCTCTAATTAATACTACTAACTTATCTTGAAATATTCCGTCAAAAAAAAACTTATCTTGAAATATGAAAAGTCAAATTTAATACACATACAAACAAAGGATAATTTGGTCATATTGACACACAAAATAGACACATAATTAATTGTATTAACAATTTTTCTTAAGAAACGTGAAAAAAGAAAAAGTGGGTTATATATAAGGACGGAGGAAGTATTAAACATAGAAATTTTGCATTGGAAATTATGTTAATTTATTTCTCAAAAAGTTATGTGAATTAATTGTTCTCAATAAATATTTGCTATTTTTAGAATCTTTAACAAGTTAACAACACCCTCAATTAATTAATGGAAAATGTTAACTTGTGACCTTAAGATACAAGTTAATGAGTCAAAAATAGAAATATTGTGTTATAATCAATGTATTTGAATTTAATTTTTAACTGTTAATTAATTGAATGCACAAAATTTGAGAGAATATTTTCACTTTTAGGTTTCTTAACATGTGCCCTTATGACAAAAGTTAACGTGACACTTAATTAATATATACATAAGTGAAATGATTTTCATATCCACAAGTATCTATTTCTATTGATAAATGAGAAATGATATTTATACAATTATTTGTGATTATTTTTTGAACAACTTTATCTCTCATATTTATATTGTGTTCATATTCACTTTTTATTGTTTTGATTTTTAGGCAAATACTTATAACTATATACTCCCTCCGTCCCAAATTGTATGTCACTTTAGGAAAAAAATTGTCCCAAATTGTATGTCACTTTACAATACCAATAAAAAATTAATGTTACTTTTCCTATTATATCCTTAACTATTTATTAATTTTTTTTCTTTCAATTCTTTTATTTATCTTTTCATATCATTTATTAAGGACAATTTTGTAAAACAACTCATAATATCTCTTTCTCACACAATATTAATTACATTTCTTAATACGTGTGAATTATCCAAAACGTCATACAATTTGGGACGGAGGCAGTATTTATTTTTGTTGTCTCATATGTTGTCCTAAAAAATATTTGTTCAAATAACATATCTTTTAATAAATAATAAAAATTACTAAAACATCATTTTTGTTTTTTAGGAATTGTTTTTACCAAAATATCATGTTTTTATGTTGTAAAATGTGGACTGAAATGAATGTGTGATGTATTCTCTTGATTGTTTGATTCATAATTTTGTTATAAATGTGAGTGCAATGTATATTTTTCTCTTTTAAAAATGTAAATTCTTTAAAATATAGTATTAGTTGTGTCGAGGATATATCAAAGGTTTGTGGTTACTCATTGTCATTTCATTCCAGCTTATGTAATTAAATTTGTATACAAATATTTAATATAGAAAATAAAAGAATGCTTATATTTTAATCTTTCTCCACTGATATTATAGAAATTAGAAAGAAATATCATTATTACTGTTATTATAAGATTTTTTTTGTTCTTTTCAGGAAGCAAGTAGTGCTTGATTTTTCGAAAATAATACGTACACATCTATATTGGGTTTCTCTTTTAAATTTCTCCTATACCTCGTAAACTGATTTCCGTACATGTAGCCATCTTGCATCGATGGCACAGCATTGACAGCTGAAACCCTCTCGTTCTCAGTGCCAACCCTCGCATGATAGCCATTCATTCATTGTGGTCCCATTCACACGTTTTAATTATTCTTTCTCATATGAATTTTTTTTTAGAATCTTTCTCATATGAATTGTATTGTCCTCGTTTGTACGAAATACAATTGCGGTGTAGTTTGGATCGATTTTGAAGAAAAAAATTCGATCAAAAGATAAAATCATGTGTCAATTGGTTTGGTTTTGAATGATTAATTTTAAAAATTCAATCCGATCTGATCCAATTTAATGTGGTTTAATTTTGATCGGTTTTTGAATATATCTAAATTACAAATTATAACTTTTTTATTAATAATAATCTTATAAAAATATGATAAAATATTACTCCTTCTGTCCTAAATTGTAAGCAAAATAACTCAAATTATATTTATTAAGAAAACTAAAACATAAGAATTTGAAGTATAGTTTTTTGTGTTTTTCTTGAAATAAGTTCATAGAAAGATGTAAAAACAATTTTCATTGACTATTGGTTATGGAGAAAATGGAAGAGAGAGAGAGAAAAAAAAAATTGAATGTAATTTGCATTTAATTATAGATTATTTATTTGTCAAAAAAAATTATAGATTAATTATTAAAATTGACCCTGTAATGTATGCAAAGTCTGAAAAATGACAATGTAAGATAAAATAAAACACATATTCTAACCATCTAATTTGAGATTCTTATTATTTTTTACTCTATAATATAGTTGAACTTCAAAAAAGTTACTTAGAGGTTGAATTTTTTCATGATTTTTTTCAGGAATGTTCAAGATGTTAAAATATGACATTACACAAAAAATTAGAATTTTTCAACTAAGGACGAATTAATTATGAATTTTTAAAGCACAAAAAACTCAAACAACAAAATAATGAAAACCCCAACCCAAAAATTGAATTTTGAGCTGATTCTTTGCAGAGACAACTACAAAAATACATAAAAAGGATATGTAAAATTTCATAGCATTTCGAAGATGTTTCGAATTTTTTATTTTTCATCCAAAACATGTGAAATTGCAATTTTGTTCCAAGTAAGCGTATTCTCACGAATCAAATTCCGTTCTCTAATTTTGTAGGCATGGTTAGAACATCATAAGCACATTCACCATGAAATTTTGGAGTTTTTAAACGACATACGAATTAATTATGAATTGTTTAAGAAATTAATAATTATGGAAATATAATTTTTAGCGTAAAGTCATGTTTTAACATCCTAAAGAGGTGAGGTTTAGCCTGGGAAAGGCTAGTTGCTTTCCATCATGGAAAAGTTGCTTTTTCACCATCAGATCATAAGATGAGCATAGTTTTATGGTAGACTGTCAACACTAGATTTTTTCTGCAAGTTCATCATATTCATCTTGTTCACATAACCCCGGAAAGAAAAAAGCAATTCCATTGTCTTCTCAAACCCAAAATTTTTGGAGCATACAATCTTGCCTACTGTCCCAAAATCAAATCAGATTTAACTCATTTTCCTAATTCTAATAAGCTTCAAACTATTTTAGGGAAGCTTAGGCAATCTTTGTGTTATTGACTTTTGGGTTTTAGAGAAATTTAGTACTGAGAAATCGGATTTTCTAGAGAAATTTGGAAGCTTCAACATATAATTAAAAAATATTCTTTAATTGCCAAAAAAAAAGGGGTCCAAATCACAAACAAAATTACAATTATTATTCTCCATAAATCAATGGAGTTAAAAATGAAATATTTTTAAATTTTTAATGTTCAGTAGAATTCTGTAAGGTTAAATTATGAACATTTATGATTTTGCCCATTTTTCTAGATTGTAGGGAATTGGATTGGGAACATATATAAACCATATGAATTTGAGATAGAAGTGGTTTTGCAAGCAAATGAACGTGTAGTTTATTTTGTGTTTGAGAATTGAAAAATTGGGAAAATAGAATAATTGAGAAGAATAGATTTTGATGTTCAACCATAGAGAAAAATGAATCAATATTAATGGGTTAAAACAAAGACTTGGGTTCTTACTCGCAGATGCATGCGTGAGAGAAAGTGTGAATAGTGATGGAGAATAGTGTAGAAAAAATATAGTGTTGACAGTCTACCATAAAACTATGTTCATCTTATGATTTGATGGTGAAAAAGCAACTTTCCCATGATGGGAAGTAACTAGCCTTTTCCAGGCTAGACCTCACCTCCTAAACATGCATGAAAAAAATTATGAAAAAAATTCAATCTTAGATCACTTTTTTAGACCACGCGTATATTATAGGGTCAAAAATAAGAAGAATATCAAATTATAGGGTTAGAATATCTATTTTTTATTTTACATGGTCATTTTTTAGAAATTGCGTATTTTACAGGGTCAATTTAAACAATTAACGCTTTAATTTTATGAGAACAAACAAAAGTTTTTCTTAAAAAAGATAAAAAAAAAAATTAAAAAAAAGTTGAATTTTTGGGACAAAGATAATTTTTTAAAAATCAAAAGTTTGTCTTTTTTGCTTACATTTTGGGACAAAGAAAATGAATTTTTTTTCCTTACATTTTGCGACGGAGGGAGTATGTGTGTTACAAATTATAACATGATATATAATAAATTAATAGTCTATGAAATAATAATGATTGATTATCTTTGAAACATGAAATAGTAACAATGTTGATTAAATTAAACTCATATGTAGTATTAAAAGAATTAAAAAGGAAAAAAATAGTTTAATATAATATATTTTTCTTATAAAAAATGGAAATACATATTAAAATATATGTATGCGGTTCAATTCAGTTTGGATTAGTGATGTTGTCTTTCGATTAAACTTTGAATTATTAAAGTTATCTTTTATATGAATTATACGGTTAACACAAAAAAGAAATAGACAAGAATGAAAAATCAGAACAAAGCAATCTGTGAAGGAGCTTTAACCATCATAATTTTATTAAGGTCATGTTAACAAGTGTTCTAGGAGCATTTGTACATTGTTAGTGATTTAAAAAGTGAAATAATTTATCAATTTAATGTTTAAAAAGTTGATTTTTAAAATTTTAATGTGTTGAATATACAAATTTGAAGAAACAATTTTTAATTTAGGTTTCTTAACAAATACCCAAATGAACTTGTTACTTTGTTAGCATTTCCTTTTAATTAATATTATCGCTCATCCAAACATGAACTTAGCATTTTCTTTGATAAATTGTTTTGTCCTTAAATATAAATTTATTATTAAACGATTAAATACATTTATTGCTTTTTATTTTTGAGTTGATTATTGCTTTTTATTTAGGTTACTTAACAAATAACCAAAGAAACTCGTTAGCATTTCCCTTTAATCAATATTATCGCTCATCCAAACATGAACTTAGCATTTTTTTTAAATCAATTCTTTTTGTCCTTAAAAATAAATTTATTTTTAAATGTTTAAATACATGTATTGCTTTTTAATTTTTGAGAGGATTATTTTTAAAAATAAATTCATTTTTTTTTTTTACAAAAAGAAGCTTATAGTTTTTCATTATTAATCAAAGTAGAAATACAATGTGGGGTGTTAAGATGAACATGGAGACTAGCATTGTATAGTGCTTCCTTAGCTAATAAATAAAAAAAATTCATATTTAATACTACTAAATATCTTGACCGAAAAAATATATCTTAAAATATAAAAATTCAATACCAACTACTATAAACATATATCCCTAAAAAAAACTATATACTTATAGAAAAAATATATTTTATGCACGTCTATACATAAAATGAACAAATTAATTACAATACCATTTTTGTTAATAAATGTGAAATATGAAATAGATGTTCATATTTAAGGACGGAGAAGTATACAATTAGTTGTGTTGATACAATTAAACGAAGTTACCTAATTCCTTTATTACTCTTTTTTAAAATAAAAATTCAATGTATTTCAACAAAATCAACTAGAAATACAAAGTGGTTGATGATACAAATCATGTGATTAGCCGTAAATGATGTCGCTCTTGTTAAAGAGTGAGTTACATCATTTGCTAACCGCCTAACAAAACTAACACCATAAAGAGTGAAAAGGCTCTTGCAAGAATTCAAGATAGCACCCCAATTTAGAGACATGATCAAGAGGCCCATGAATATAATTAACAATTGTTTGACTAACCAACTCAAAAAAAAAATTGAACATTGCTGTTCACACTTTAGATTTAGCTGAAAACATAAGTAAAAGACGAAAATGCTCATCAACAATTAACTGTTGTCGGTTAAAATTTCATCAACAGTTAACTAAATGTAATCATATTGGTAAATTATTGGTGTTTTTCAGCAAACACGTGTGAACAAGATTCTTCAAAAACATTTTGTAAGCCTAATTCTCTCACCTATTGGATAGCTGTAAGAAGACACATGTAGTTTCATCTTCAAAAATAGATAAGCAACAAGGGACCCAAATTGTTCTTACATGAAGAAAGTTACTTAAGTGATCACAAATGCACATTCCGAAACTATTTTTCTACAATTGTTGGAAGAACCCTCTGCATCAACATTACATTTATAGAAATCTATGGGAAGGGGTTGCCACCTTATCTAAATAATCATTTTGAGTTCAACCTTCCCACCACATCATTTTGCTGTTCCGCCTTTATCCAATTTGCGCAATTTTGGCCACCATTTTAGAAATTCTTACCAACTCATGATTTTGATAATCCAATTTAATGACATGGTACTTTCTCCGATCTCAAATATATAAAAAAAAAATAGGAATGCTAGCAACACACCTTCTAACACACACTTTTCAACACACTCCCTTTGATTGGTTAAAATTCACATGAGTCCCACCAAATCGTGTGGATCCTATATACTTTTTGTGGGTCCCATATGAATTTTAACCAATCAAAGAGAGTGTGTTGAAAAGTGTGTGTTAGAAGGTGTGTTGCTAGTATTTCTCAAAAACAATATAAAAAATCAAAAGAAGTTGATGTATCTAATTCAAATCGTATCTAATTCAATTTTTAATTAAATACATCAACTATATTTGACTTGATTTTGCTTATATTTGAGACTAGAGTAAAAGTAGCAATATATTAGGTGACTATGAAGTCTAAAAAAATGAAGAGTCAAGAGAATATCAATTGAAATGAAACAAGCGTGGGAGAGTGAACAATTTAATGCCACATCATCAAACCAGATGGTGAGAATCTTGGATCTCGTGACAAAGGTGTGCTAGGGGGAGGGAATCAGTCACAAATGTAAACTGTTCATTGTGGTTCCTCCACTACCCAGAAATATTATTTTTCCTAGTCTAGGAAGGAAATGAATTCAACATTATCAAATCCTCACTTCCACCACCACTCAAGTGAAAGGGTGTGGAAAGCTCAAAGACATCTAGAAAAATCAGTGTGCCACGGAAGTACCAAGCCCAAAGCAATGGTGTCTTGTTCAGACAACCATCATATCGAAAAAATCCAAAAAAGCAAAACCCAAAAAACATGCAAAGAGAACCTCCCCACATCTCTAAAATAAAGTTTCCACCACCACAAGAGGTTTCAAAACCACCATTTTACCATGACAACAAAATAACTCCACCACTGTGACTATTTTTATGGGTACCATCACACATAAATAGAAAACAAACTTGTAAAGCAAATAAAAAATGAAGGTGAAGGGAGAAATAAATACTAAATGGTAGACTAGAAGCTTGAGATAGGAGAACACCAAATTCTTGAAACATGAACAATGATCAAATCCTCAACACAAGTTGTATTGAAAGATGGAAATCACGAGTGAAATTGGAGAAAGTTTTATCACACTTGTGTGTATAAGTTGATTTAGTTAATTACTTGTTAACACATGTGTACTTAATTAGTTAGATAGAGATAACTCTATCCTTCTCCATATATATAAATAGGATTGAAGGGATTAGTTTGTAACTAACTGAGATAGAATCATATCATTGTAACAGAAAAGAGGAGCACAATGCTCTCTTCAGATTCTCTCTGTGTTCATTCTTTCATTGTTCTTGTTAATTGTATATATGAAGATTGCATGAGATTCAATAAGTTTTTCTGAAGAAATGCGAAAGAGATGAAAGAATGGTTCAAATGTCCATCCAACTCTTATTTAAAATCACTAAATAATTCAACAATCTTGTTTCTTCAACAAACAAATGTTCCTATAATTTTTTTTTGTAATAAACACAAGTTTTAACAAGCTAGTATTATGCTTTGATGTTATCTTTATAAGTTTAAGGGTTATTATTCCCATGGTCCAACTTCCACATGTATTGACCTTGTTGGAAAAGAATAAAGTCGTAGAGTGCATTTGGGAGGAATTGAGGAAGGGTGAATATTATAGACAAGACTTTGTTTCTTGCTTAATTATTGGTTTTACTTGCTTTGAACTTGCTAAATTTACAAATGACAAACTCTCCCTTTTTTATAGACACTAAGGGAGAGTTCTACACACATCATAAGATAATATATTACACTCTTCAAAATAGAGTTCTACACACTTCTATCAACTATAATTACAATTAAAGTTAAACCTTTATACTATGCACTATCTTTATATTTTACTAGAACTTTCTTTGGACTACACCATTTATTGGATGTGTTTGGATGTCTTTTGTGAAAACCGCACGAATCAGATCAAATTTTAGATTGATTATACAAAATCGAACCAGATCACATACATATGCTTCAATACTATCTTTTTATTAGTATAATATATTGCATTAATCTATTATTTGTTAGTTTTTTAAATACTAGTTACTAATTTAATTTAATCTATTTTTTTTATTCTTAATATTAATTTTTAATATGTTATATTTTAGAGTTTTTATGAAACCTATTTTTAAGGCGTCGTTATAATATTATATTAATTAAAAAAATATACAATTCAACCAAGTGATTTAGCTTAAGTGGTATATATGATCCTCTTAAGACGAATCGTTCGGGAGAACCCTAAACCGAATCATTCAGAAGAATAAGTGTTCCATTTCTAGTGTGAACAACTTTTAACCAGACTTTACTTAACTCTTGACCAAACTCTGGATTAATAGGGCCCCTTTCTCCTAGGAATCGAGGGCTAACACATTTTGTTTTAATTTATAGTTTTGATATCTAAAAACTGATCTAAATTATGAAACTATATTCGATTTGAACGGATCAAATATATTATATCAGTCATTCAAAATCAAACCGTGTATAATTTTATTTTTAAATTGGATGTGTTTTTGAATTAAAAGGATTCTATGATTCTATCAACGCCAAGAACACCTATAACTCTTAGGTACTCGGAAAAGTGAAAATACTAACAATCGGTTTATTTACCTGCTTTTACTACTATGTATATGGTCAAAGTAGTTTTAATGGCTAGTTTGGCTTTGTTTTGCAAAGGAAATTGTTTGAGCCTTGCAATTGTTTTCTTAACTTGAGCTTTGTTGATACTACACCACTACAGTCTACACCATGGGAGATGATCCAATTCCTTGAACAAGGGAGTGAGGGACAACGTTATAAGTTAGGCTAAAATATTGCACTCGTCCCTGCAAATATGCCTCGTTTAAGTTTTGGTCCCTGTAAAAAAAAAATTTGTTTTTGGTCCCTGCAAAATTTTTTGTTTTTTAAAATAGTCCCTGACCCCATTTTTGTGATGGTTTGCATACGTGGCACATGATGACTGGACCCATTTTCTAGTTTTTGGTCCCTGCAAAATATTTTGTTTTTTTAAACAAGTCCCTACAAATTATAACCCAAGGGATCAAATTATAAAACTATGAAAATATAATAACAGGGATAATTAAATGAAGAAAGAAGTCATGATAGTTGTATCCAAATCTGTAATTCAATATCTATATTATAAATTCAAAAGTACAAGCAACAGTCCCAAACTGGTAACTAGAAAGAAAAAAGTTACAGAGGCTTCTCAGACCATACAATACAACAAAAATACTAATATCATCATAAACCTAGTACAATTTCATCACACACAATCAAGAAACCATGCATGCAATGTCTATTGCATGCATTTAGGGTACCTTAAAATGATACTTGGCAAATATAGAAGTGTTTAAGGGTTAGAGGTTGAAGGTGGTGGGGAAAAAAATGGGAAGGAGGGGAAAGTGGTTGGGATTGAAGGAAGGTTGGGAAGTGAAGTGGCTGCTGGCAATGGTGGAATGTTGAGAGATGGAATTGTTGGAATTGTTGTAGGAAAGCTTGGGAGTGGTGGCATAGTGAGTTTAGGCATAGAAGGGATAGTAGGCAATGGAGGAAGATTTCCTTGAGGCAATGTTGGAATTGAAGGCAAAGGTGGTAATGTAGTTGGTTTTGGTAAAGTGGGAATGCTAGGCAAATTTGGTTGTGTTGTTTGCAAAAGATGGCGAGCTTCTAGACTCATGCTTGACATTGTCACAACCAGAAGTAAAGCTGCAATGAAGGATTTGGTTGAGGCCATTGATAACTTGATGAATTGTAGGAGTTAAGGAGTATATTTGTATAGAGAGAATTTGCTTTTGGATTTTATGAGACGGAAAGGGATAGTGGATGGTCTTATATAGAGTGAGAGAGATTTGAAGGAGGGTAGTTTGGAGAACTATAAGAGCTTTTGCAATATTTAGTTAGTTCAACTTCCTGAACTTCACTTTGACAATAGCATTTGGTTGCCTACTATTAGTTATAACTCCAAAATATTCCAATGTGATGGCCAACTCTTTATATTCTATATATTTTAAATAACAAAAGAGGAAAAAGTGACAGGTGTTTATAAATATATTTTTCGATGGATCTAGTGGCTGAGAAAAAATGTCATTGCAAAATAATATATGTGAGTTGGTAATCTGATTTGGGGTGTCCCTTGTTTTCAAAACTCACCCTTAAATTTAGTTTTGTATGCTAGTATTTCACTTATCAACCAACTTTGTTTTTGTACAATCAATCAACTTTGTTTATCTCCTCAAGAAAAGGTTGACATACTATTTGTCTATAATGTCCCACTATATACATAATTTAAAAAAATAATATCACATTCTATATTTCGTTTACAATATTATTAAAAAATATTATGCCCATAAATATTTATTATTCTTATTTTATTCCTTACAATTTATATACCATTTACTAAATTGATTTGAGCTAATGATTAATGAGTTGGAGTTCTTAGGTTCAAATCTCGGTAAAGAGAAAACAATTACTAACATACTAACCTTTATCGTTAAAAAGATTATAGGATAGAGGGACTATCAAATATGTAATTTAAGAAAATAATATTTTAGTGTATTTATAATTAATTGGCTCCCTTTTGTCAAAGTGAAACCCAAGAAGTTGAACTAACTTAAAATTGCAAAAGCTCTTGATGGTTCTCCGAACTACCCTCATTCAAATCTCTCTCAGTCTATATAAGACCATCCACTATCACTTTCCTTCTCATCAAATCCCAAAGCAAATTCTCTCTATACAAATACACTCTCCTTAGCTTCTACAATTCATCATCAAACTATCAATGGCAATAAGCAAATCTTTCATCACAACTTTACTTCTAGTTGTGACAATATCAACCATGAGCCTAGAAGCTCGCCATCTATTGCAAACAACCACACAACCAAATTTACCTACCATTCCCACTTTGCCAAAGCCAACTACATTGCCACCTTTGCCTTCAATTCCAACATTGCCTCAAGGAAATCTTCCTCCATTGCCTACTATCCCTTCTATGCCTAAACTCACTATGCCACCACTTCCAAGTCTTCCTACAAATATTCCAACAATTCCATCTCTCAACTTTCCACCATTGCCAGCAGCCACTTCACTTCCCAACCTTCCTTCAATCCCAACCACATTCCCCTCCATCCCATTTTTTTCCCCA
>Ga0315914_1003103_pt1 | contig 25335 bp, 21 predicted proteins | sample MpolenodulesMG_FD_203920 | JGI IMG/M metagenome (GOLD analysis project Ga0315914, IMG submission 203920) | Medicago polymorpha root nodule microbial communities from Los Angeles, California, United States - elongated nodules | ecosystem: Host-associated > Plants > Roots > Nodule | place: USA... | reverse complement strand
GTTAGAACAAAATCAAGCAAAAAATTAATCATATACTCACAGCAGATAATGATGTCACAGATAATCATATACTCTTTCTTTAATGCAATTCATGCTGAAAAACACTTTCCGACAATTAGAATACTTCATAGGATTCCAAGAATCACTACTCTGGCACCAAGGAAACTTCTTCATCTTCCCCTTCTTCAAAACCAATAACACTGCTTCTGGACTTTTTCTGTGTCACTAGATAGAAATCACATGGCCTTACAATGATGCAACTTACAATAAAACAAAGTTCGTCTTCAAAGAGACATTCTAAATTCATCAAACAAAATAAATTTATTTACCTTCAATATTCACATTGTGCAAACTTTAAGACCCTAAATTGATCACCAAATTAATCCCTCAAACATTTAAATGTCATCACAATTGTCTTTACAGAAAACTAAAGTAGTAATATAGAAGGACAAATTTGGGCTAATAAACTAATATGGTGACAACAATCTTCGAAGAAAAATTTAGTCACATTCTCTATGCAGAGTCTCAATATTACAATAAGCTACTAAACTGATTTTCTGATCTTACAATAAGCAATTCTTTATCAGAAGTTCACAATAAACCGTATTTAGCATGTAACTATCATTGGTATGTTCAAAAACTAAAATTGAGGAATAAGGAAATTATCATTAATTAAAGTGGTTCTAATGACCATTTTACAACTGTTCCTACAGGAATTTGAACTATTGTCTCTTGAGGTTATAAAATCAAACTCTTACCACTAAGCTAACACTTCATGGTCTAATATGTTAGAATTAAATTTGCTTCAAATGAATCATTTGATCAAGATAGGCTTCTTCATTCTTAGTTCAGTTGCTTGGTTTTTATACCTCAAGATCGTCTTGAAGCAGCTCTTTTTGACATGAAGATGGCTGGTCTTGGATGATACTGGTTTTTGCGTTTTCTTAGAGTGGAAGGTGAACTAGAAATTTCAATACAATTAATCATCTCCAAAGGTATATCTGCAGTTGAATCACAAGAGGATGCCTCTAATCCCCCAAAATCATCTCGGAAGGTACTCTCATTGTTGTCTTCGATTTCACCATTGTTAAAAGATAGAAAACAGGTGCTTCCATGAACATTACCATGCATTGATTTCAACAATTTTGATGCATAGTATTCGCCTGAACTAGGATGTTCAAGAAATGTCGTTGAAGTATCAAGAATATCGCCACACTGTAAAATTGTAGAAGAAAATAAACATTATGAAAGTTCATTCTAGGAGCATTTCAAAAGGAAGAGAATAACAGCCACATCACAGTATGAAGAAAAGAGTACTTCTGAATCTATTAAAGAAAAACATCAAAACTAACTCAACCTAGACATGTTATTTCATCCAAGTACTATTTCACAATCTATAAAAGAAAATCACCTAGCATTGCTAAAATGTGGTAAACGTAAAACTCATTTCACCAAAATGGATGGTTCACTAATAACAGATACACACTTTAATATCATTTGGTCTTTGAACAATATATATTTACCGGCGTAGAGACTACTTCAGCATCTGTGTCACTGCTTCCATAGTAGACCATTTTCAACGACTCGGATTGGACATGACCGTTGTCCAAATCCCCGTCAGTAATCATTGAATTGACGAACTTATCTTCCTCTTCAATAGTTTCAAACAGACTTTGAACAATGATGTTGTCATTTCTAAAATAGGCATCGTGAAGTGGCGAGTTTGGGATGGATACTTCCTGCTCATTTTCAGAGATTGAAGGGAGGTATTTTTCTGCCTGTGCCTGAAATATTGATTCCATATTTATTTCTGCCAAAGTATCACTCACCTATAAAACAAGTAAAATTGCTCAGCAAGTTTCATGTAGAAAGGTTTAAAGCCAAAACTTTGTTTGCAAAATTTCTATTAATCATTTATCAAGGATGAACTCCTTACATCAGGAATTCCTTCAAAAATTTCTCGATTTTCATCATCGGAACTCATGCGTCTACTTGGCTCCCCTTCATCACATATATCTGTATCAGCTTCCTTTTCAGCTTTTTTCTCAGCTTTCTTCATCAAGCGACATAAAACAAAAGTCCTCTACAAAATTTCGGATGATAATCAGCATTTATTTTATGGAATTTATACAAATAAATACCAAGACAAAACAAACTAATGCTTCAAAATCATAAACTTATTTCTTCAACAGTCCTATTAAAATTCAAAAACTGAAAGAGTGACTTGGTATGGTGTGTCATACAACAAAATAACATTTCAACAAAAACTTTATCTCAAAAACAGTCTTTGTAAATAAAAGATCATGTTCCGTTGTTTGTGATTTGTGTTTTCTTTAATCTGCTATTACTAGTTGCTCCTCTAACAAATATGATACCAAAAGAAAAAAGGGTTCAAAACTCAAAATTTCAAACAATGAATCCAATAAACATAAAATTTCGGAACAGCCAATCAGATAGGAAAATAGTAAATCCTGAATAAACTCATGTTTTGTCATACTCATTTAAATAAATAAATAATAACTCAAATAAACTCATTTAAAACCTTTGTTGTAACAAAACAAACCTGGTTATCTTCAAAGGTGGTATCATGATACTCATGAATCACCCAGCTGCTTTTAACACCAGGAAAACGACCATTATAGTAAACAAGTGTCTTCTTAATCCCAATAATATTATTGCTACCCCTAACCTTAATCATCCGGTCCTTTCCAGTAGCTTTCCAAAAACCATTTTTTGTTGTCCTTTTAAACCTTTTACTCTTTGCATACTTGTATTCAATAGGACACAAGAAAAACCATTCTGGGTCATCTGATTTTACAACCGAACAAGCTGAAAAAGATGAAAAACATTAAAAAGGTTGCATTTTTATGAGAAAATAATGATGGGGTTTGTTTGGTTTTTTTACCTGGTAAGTCCCAAGGTTCATACTTGCATACATCAACTTCAGCTATAACATTGTTGACGATGGAATCATTACCAAGTAACTTGTTTTTGAGATAGTGGTTTACAAGCTCTTCATCTGTTGGTCGGAATCTGAATCCAACAGGAACATAGTCAAGAGTCGGAGGAAATAAGGTTGTCATTGACTGTTTCTGTTTTTTTGTCTTGTTTTGTTTTGAAATTTGTTTTGGTTTTTGTAATAACAAAATGAGAGAGAGAAAGTGGTGATTGCTCAGAGTTCAGAAGCTAAAGCATGAATTTGTAATGCTGGAAATAGTGTGTGTGAGAGTTTTGAGGTTGATCATAATATCATAGGCTAGTTTTGGCTTTAGCTCAACAAAAACAAAATATGGGAAGGAAACTGTCTAGTACTACCCTGTGTTGCTGATCACCTATTATCCCAGTTCCTTTTTATAGTTGATTCAACACTTTTCAAATATAAAATAATATAAATAACGTGTACACATCTACTTAGCAAAGGGGGACACTCCTCAGATTAGGTGTGTCCCGGTGTCAGATATGTGTCATGTCTGACACCGACACATATATTACACAGAATTATGTTATTTTCTCAAATTAATAACGGTGTTAGCATGTCCGTGTCCGTATCCGTGCTTCTTAGATACATATTTATTTTGATGTAAACCATGTTATTCTACACACAATTATAAAAATTAATACATCGATTCTTGTGGAATTTAAATGGGTAACAAACAGTAGGTTTTTGATGTTATTGCATGTTTAAGCTTGAGTTTGAAGTCAAGACCATAGTTAAATTAAAAATGGTTTGTGTAATTTCATCTAAACGTTTGTCACTGTGCTTATAAATTGTAAATAATTTTGGTACTAAAACTTATTTATTTTTAATGGATATAGTACTCGATCTTCTTGTGTGTATATATGTGTGTTCAATATTTATTTATTTTGTATAATATTATTATTAAGGATATATAGTTGGAGAAAAATAATTAATGTATTTAGTAAATTGCATTCAGACTTATTGGATCCGTGATACTTTTCTTTTAAGAAATGGCTTATGATTAGGGCCAGAAGTATTAAATTTTTTTGTGTGGATATTATGGAAAAACATGTAGTGTATTTAATATATTGATTATATAAATGTATATCTTATCTAGTATTGATGTAAATACAAATTCAAAGATAATAAAATGAGAGTTATATATTCATATTATTAATTTGATCATACAAATACAATTGAAAATAGTTATATATTATTTTTTGAAAATTAGATCATGTATAAAAAAATTCAAGTTAGTTGAATCCCACGGGCTCCTTAGGACGGGGAAAATTGGATAAAACTTGAGCGAAATTTAGTCACTATAGGATAGATATGCTTAATTTTGACTCTTCCTAATTTTATTTTCTTTTTTTTTTAAGGAAATTTTATTTTCTTTTTGTCTCTTTTACTAATTTACTAATTATGTGTGAAACTGGTCACCAAGAGAATGTACGATTTTACGTAGTATATGTATATTTGGATAATACTTAATGAAGTGGATTTGCTCATTCTAAAGCATTTACCGCGTAAGAAAAGAATTATATGACAAGAATCTTCCACAGCATCAACTCCCATTTTCCACGAAATTCATGCACTATGAAACTTTTGTACCAAGTTGTTACGAGTCTCTATCGTCATATTATGACTTATGATTAATAACTGCATACTATTAAGTGTAACAACAATGTTATGATGACATCCTACTTCCATAAAATGATATTGAAATAATTTCACCCTATATGAAAGAGAGTATTATGTGAGATGGTGAGGGCTACATAACCATATGTCACATTTGTATGTGATGGTAGAAGAGATGTGTGACATATCTATGATGGTCAACCGATCACCACTCTATGTGTAATGGGTAGCTTAAAATATTTTATCTATAAAGCATTTGTCTTTTATATTTTTATGGGAGAATAAATCAATTATAGAGTTCAAAAGTTCTAACTCAAGTGACAAATGTTGAAATTGATAGATTGGACATTGTGTAGAGATGACAATGGATATCTTTAAAAAAAGAAACTTGAAAATAATTTTTTTGTTGAATCTTAAAATTGTCTTTTAACGAAATTGTTTCTCCGTAAGGGTTCTGCCTCTAGCAACCAATTTGGCATCTAAACCTCCTGAGATCACCAAAACAGTTGAGCAATCGAGATGTATTTACAGGATAAAAAATCACAATAATCTATCAAGATTTTGGCAAATCCATCGTAATACCAAACATGCATTTAAGAAAAAGTAGCAAAAGCTAACGTGGGTTAGGTGGTTACTAGATGAAGTGTATGTTTGGTTACACATTTGAAGGAGTTAAAATTAATTCTAGATGTTATACATCTAAAAGTAATTTTGACCCAAACTATCCAAACAACATGAATTGATAAGAATCACTTTAAGGATAATGTATCTAAACATAAATCAATTAAGTTCAAATCATTTTTATCTAAAATCAATTTTGTTAAAATAATTCTATCAAAATCAATTTTGTCCACTGTAAAACCAAACATGTGCTAAATTGATGACTTTAATATGTTTGGTTCGTCGAGTGTATAATTGATTTTACGTTGAAAGTTGATTCTATTTGAAGTTAGAAATTGTAGTTTCAAATTTTACACTTTAATTTATTGTTCAGTTAAAAGATATCGAAACATGTATCAGTATTCAAACTCCATTTTTGCCGTAAGAAATTCACTCAAAATTTATCTTTCTCATAGTAGAACCAAACATAGTCAATGCTTTAATTTTATGGTTAATTAGATTTTAAGTAAAAGTTCGCAATATTTCATTAATAATCAAAGATTCAATGCATATTAAAATATCAATTAAAAAAACGTAGGAATAGTATGATATATAGTTATATTAACTAGACTACGAGCATTTGTATTAGAAAAATTCATGAGTTCTTAAAAGAAACTGAAATTAAAATATATCATCAAATGAAGCTTACGTCATAGTTACTCTGACAGGGCATATATCTTGCAACATGAGAAAAGAACCAATATGTGAATATCAAAATATAAGAGCATGATCAAACATATGAGCTATACTACCTCTCTCATCAAGGCATGTGGATTCACTATTGTAGATAAGGATATTTAGTTCAAGTTGGTGAACATTGTGTAGGACCCACATGCATGTGGAATATTTGATCAAAACAATTTGTTGAGGCAAATTTTCATACATGAAGTCTCATATACATTTAAGCATTCCATTAAAAAGTAACCAAAAATAAGAAGTTTCACCACAATCTTGCATTAAATGTATAGAAGACTTTGGGTAAGAAAATTTGCTTCAGCAAATTGTTTTGATTGGACATCCCACAACAGGGCATTCTTGTATAAGGTTTTTGTTGGTGTACATTCTTGTATAAGGTTTGGTGTGAGAATTTATTTTATATTGTTTTAAAAAATTAACTAATATAACATGGATTCACTCACAATTATAATATATATGTTAATCGATCTCTACTCTTTCATTCAATATGATAATTATAACTCACACTAAACAAACAAATAATCTCTCAAGAATGAGACTCTAAACATCCTCATACTATAATTACTAATTTTGATAGCTAGGATTCATCCTTGGCCCACCATGTCAATTGTTTGCTCTGGTCTCTTCCTATCAGAAACAAAATATTAACATCATAACATGTACCAAAAGAAAGAGCGCTGAATATTAACTAATGTCATTATCAAATTAGACTGATTGTAATTTGCTTTCTTTTTGTGGTTTGTTATGCTCCCCACTAGCGTAGTTAGTCACATCATCTTAGTCTAAGATTGAGCTAATTCATTCTCTACCCGAATTTTTAGTCAAACTCAATCAATATTATTCCCAGCTGCTACTAGCACTGATTGAAATATTGTGACAACATAAATTCTATTTGCCTTACGTCTTGGCCGTACAATTGGGTGAAGATTTTTGTGAACATAAAATATCATTGGCGCTCAGCTCCAAAGGTTAATCACACATGATAATTGAGATTTGTTTGGTAGATTGATTTCTTTTAATAAATATTTTTTCATATGTATCGATCAAATGGTTTAGAAACTTAGTATTTCACTCTATCTCAAATATAAGCTAATATCTATTTATCAGATTTATTTAATAATTAATGTATTTGATTAATAATATAGATCAATACATCAATTAATTTGTTGGTTTGCTGTAGGTTTTTAATTTGTTGTTAAAATGGATTCTTAAGAAAATGGGAGGGAAAAAAAAAAGAGGAAATGTAAAGGGAAATTTAAAGCCTAGATTGTTTTAGGTTTAATTAAAGCATAGTTTCCAGCAGTGTCTGATTTTAAGTTAAAACGATCATATAAAGGTCAAATATTACTTTTGGTCCTTTTTGTTTGACATAATTTCTAAGTTAGTCATTTAAGTTTCAAAAGTTTCAATTAGGTCCTTTTAGTTTGACAGAATTCCCAAGTTAGTCATTTAAGTTTCAAAAGTTTCAAATAGGTCCTTTTAGTTGATAAACTATTTCACCGTTACCCCTGTTGTCAGTATCCATTTAACTGATGTTGATGTAGCCGTTAAGTTGTTAACTTGGATCAAAATGTTGCCTTTTAAAAGCTCTAGGATGTCAAAACGCTACGTTTAATGGTCACAAATGATCATTTATAGTGCTAGAAACGCAACTATTTACAACAACAAATGTCTTTCTAGCACTATTAAACGACATTTATAGTGCTAAAATGATATTTGTGACCATTAAACGTAACGTTTTGACACCCTGGAGCTTTTAAAAGACAACGTTTTGATCCAAGTCAACAACTTAACGACTACATCCATCAATTAATTATTAACTGACAGCAGAGGTAACGATGAAATAGTTTATCAACTAAAATGACCTGTTTGAAACTTTTGAAAATTAAAGGACTAACTTGAGAATTCTGTCAAACTAAAAGGACCAAACGTGATATTTGGCCATAAATGTACATTTGGTTCTGTAGGGAGAAAAATTAATACTAAGTTGATTGATTATGTTTCCTAAAAAAAAAATGATTGATTATGTAAAATTGATTCTATTTAAAATTGAGTTGAAGGTAAAGTAATTTATGTTTTGATAAATTTATGTAAAAGTGAGTTGAACAATATATTTCATCAATTCAACTCTAGAAAAACCAAACATGTTAAAATCAATTCTACACATCTAAAATGAATTTTGGTTACTTCACTAGTGGAACCAAAATGAATAAAATTAATTTGGAGTAGTTAAGAAGATCGGTTAAGTTTAAATTAACAATTTAATTTAATAGAACTCTCTTAGATTGGTCAGGTGGTATTGACTTGGATCTTTAATGTATGCTCCTCAATGTCATTTTAGTACTATTTTTGTTGTTAACCTTTCGTCTTTTACTACAAAGAGAAGAATATCTCTCGGTCAAATTATAATGCTTGTTTTGCTTTCTTTTGCTAGTTTGTTATGCTCCCCACTATCGTACTTATAACATCATTGATTTATTCTCATGATATCATCATCTAAGCTTGTGACATTTTTGTCCAAAAAAATCATTTAAGCTTATGATATCCCAAGTGAAAAATCATTTTTAATTTACTAGCAATGAAGAATTTGTAACAAAATAGATTCTGTCATTTTTTTCACTTGTCTTAAATTTTGGTCAGTATGATTGGTGTATTTTTATTTTTTTTGTTACAATTTGGGTATTTAAATAATCAAATATTCGATGCATATTGAAATTTCAATTTAAAAACTAACGAATAACGTGACATATAGTTTTTTTTTAGGGGTGCGTGACATATAGCTATCTAACTAGACTATGAGCAATTGTATTATATTGTCATTTAGATAACTTCACATAAGAGCTTTTAAAAGAAAATCAAAGCAAATCCTTACAATCATATGTAAGAGCATAAGAATAACATGATCAAAGTTAAAAAAATAATCCAGATAATAATATCAAGTAACAACCTAAAATTCCACCAATGTGTGAACAACAAAATTCGAAGAATATGAAATACCAAAAAAAAAATCAACAATATGATAAAACATTATAGTCATATGTATTTTCCCCTTAAAACAATACCTATTATAACTAAAAACCATTTTTTAGATTTATTGAATAACTGATGTATCTGATCTATAATATAGATCAAATACATCAATTTTTCAATAAATTATAAAAAATATAGTTTTTTTTCTTATAATAATGAACTAAGAGTATACCCTCAAACACAAGTGAGAATATATTGAAAAGTAGTCATGAGAATATATTTTTTTCACATTGAACTTTAACATTCAAACCTTTGATCTTTCACGAATTCGTATCACATTTTGCTAACAACAAATATATTAGTACTTCTTTCAAAAAAATATATCAGTACTTATTCTTGCTCTTGAATCCAAAAGATATTCCTTGTTGAAACTTTAGAGAAACCTAAAACTTTATGATGAACCAGCACATTAGATCAAGAATAATCACACAAATGAGTTTGGCCATTATATCTTGAGGTAAAATCTTAAAACATTAGATATATAAATTCTTTTACTTATTTTTTTTAATGTTAAATGTTAGTATATTAATTGCTATATTAACATTTTTCTTTAAACCAATTAAACCACTCAACCCCTACTTCTCTCGCTTATACATCAATCCTTTTTCCATCAAATATAAGGTTTTTAACTTACACTTACATACACGTAATCTTTTTTTTTTTTTGGGGTAGTAACATACATACACATAATCTAATTAGGGTCCGTTTGGTGCGCATGATAGGATAAAAACATGATATGATAAAGAGCTGAATAAGGATATGATATGATAGTGAGAGGATAACACTTATCATATCTCATGTTTGGTTAACAAGTCATAGGATATGATAGTGACAATAATTTTTTTTTTAATTATATAAGAAATGAAATCATGAGAAGGCAGTAACAAGAGATCGTAGAGTTGTGATTTGCCTTCTTCAAATCATTAGTTTTTTATTTTGCCCGAAAAGTGGATCATCATGATAACAATTGTAACAAGAGATTAGGAAAAGTAATGAAAAATAATACTGTGAATCGATTGGGAAAAAGATTGGGTCTTGAACAAAATCCAAACACAAAAAGCAGGAAATAGATTAGGAAAAAAATATTGAAACAAAAGAAGAGATCGATTTCACAAAAGAAGTGAATTGTTAAAAAAAAATTGAAGAAAAAACGAAGAGGAAAATAATAATGTGGAACAGAATAATGGCTATCGTGGGAAAGAAGAAAAAAACAGTGGAGTAGTATAGCCGCAGGTGGGAGTTGAAGAAAGGTTTTGGAAGATACAGAAAACACGCGTATGTAGTTTTATCCTATCATGTTGTTAACCCACCTAAAACTAAGGATAAAAATTACAAAGGTTCGATAGGATAGGATTAGAAACAGGTTAAACTTATACTTTTATATTGGTGCACTAAACAACGGATTGAGTCAGAATATGATATTCTAATCATATCATACCTCTTTATCATGTGCACCAAACGGACTCTTAGACTCTAAACATCCTTAATATTAATTAATTATTATTGATCCCAAGAATTCATTCTTGGCCTACCATGTCAAATTATTTGCTCGAGTCTCTTCCTACAAAAAGCAGAATATTCATTTCTTTGACGTTTTATAGATGCTTGTTAGTTTGCTTTATTTTGGACTTTGGTGTTTGTTATGCTCCCCACTATCGTAGTTAGTTACACAATGACTTGACTACGATAGAGTAATTCATTCTTGTGTCCAACTTTATAGTCAATCGATTTTCAGCTCTTTTTTCAAGATACAAACTTATTCCCAACGGCTGCTGGCACTGATTAAAAGATCGTGACAATATAGAATAGTACTACCATCTTTAAAAAAAATTATCCCTTTTTATAAGACTCATTTGTTATTTTCAACTACATTAATTATTCTTTTACATACATGCTCCTATTTATTATACATCTTTTTCTTCAATCAACAATAAATAGTATATGGAAAACATAAACTAATTATCTCTCTTAAGAATATGATTGTAAAAACAATAGTGATTACAAACAACTTTAATACAAATATTTACTTTCTTAATTCTCGTGATTTTAGCAAAAGGGTCTTATATATAGGGACGAAGGTAGTATTATAGATTATGACATTTATTTCATTTGCCTTAAGTTTTAGACTTTTAGTCCTTGTAATTGGGTGCAGTGCAGGTTTATAATTCCAAGTAAATTGATCGTTAAGAAAACTAATACTTCTGCCTGTCTTATATTATGTGACACCGTTAATTGTTTCGGTACATATTAATACATAATTTTGATCAAAATATTTTTAATTATTTATTAATAAAAATTATAAAATTTGATATTTTAAAAATATTTATCGAAATAAATCTAACATCTTATATGTTACTATTTGCTTTTATAAATTAGTAAAAAAAACAGACTTCAAAATATGTTATTTGAATGTTTATGGTTAAACTATGTCACTTAATAGTAGTGTAAACTATCAAATTGGTCTTTGTTGTCTTTTGTAAATGACCACTCTCAATTTAATCTTGACACCGTCAATACTTCAAAACAATCTCCAACTTTGTCAAGCGTTTCTCTGTAAAACCCATGTGTTAGTATCTAACATGTCAAGAAAACATAAAGAGAGACTTAACTGAAAAATAATTAACAAATATAAAGACTTAATTTAAAATATTGATAGAGTCGAAAAGTAAGTTGAGAGCGACTTACCAAGATAGAAACCAATTTGGTGGTTTATATCTAGTCAATTTTTAGTAAATATTTCTTTTTCAAGTTCATTGAATAACTTAATGTATCTAGTTTATAATATAAACCAAATAAATAAGATGTTTAATGAATATAAAAAAATTGCTTATAATTTTCTTTAAGACAAATTTTTTATTATAATAGTGACCAAATAAGTATATTAAGTTAAAAAAAAGTATAAAGGAAAAAATTAAAGCATATTGTACTGGTACATATCTTCTTTTTTTAAGGATGTACTGGTACATATCTGATTTGGCTTCATATGATAAATTAAAACATTCATACAAAACGAATAAAATTAATATGTATTGGTTTAAGATGATTAGATTACCTGATTCTTTCATAAATTATAATTACTTATTTTTTATATTTAATTATAATAATACTTATAAATATTATGAATGCAGGATAATAAAAAAAAACATACAGTATTATTTTAAGCATTTTTGTATACTTTTATCTGCATACAGTATTACATGATTTTGCTCGAAAAATAATATTTACTAGGCTAACAAAATAAATGAGACAGAAACATGACCATTTGTGACACTGCAAAAGTATCTTCGAATTGTTCTCCCACTGCCAAAATAAAAACATGGCTAGGGCTCACCAAAACTACTGGGTGGCAGTTATGGTGCATCTGTCGGGTATTATTGGTATACGAATATTGCGTATGTTTAAGACGTTAGATTGGTATAATCCTAAAATTGATAAACCAATCTAACAGATGAAACATACGAAGCATCGATACGCCAATAAAAAACGAGTGTACCATAAGTGTCGCCTTAATTACAATTATACACTACTCTCTGACTTCACAAAATCATTTACAAGACAAATTAATGCCACATTTGGTATGAGGGCTAAAAATGAAAATGAAAAATTATTAGTTTTGTTTGTAAAATTGTATTGAAGGCTCGTCGATAAATTTTTCATTTCCATTTTTACGCCCATATTCAAACTTATACTAAAAGTGAACATTTAAAGAGAAACAAATGTTCCAATATGGCCTATCACTACTAGAAAAACATCTATTAGAGACCGAATAATCCATCACAAGGGAATCAAAACCAGACGCTAACCAAATTAGCGACCTCTAATCCTTATAATGAAGAACATGACATCTTTGCCGGTGAAAATACAGCAGTTAACCTAGCATGATCAGAAAGAGAGTAATCTTCAGGCCAAAGTCCTTTCTCCATTTCACGCGGAAACAACATTGCGTTCTTCACCTTAAAACCAATGGTTTCTTGCTCCTGCTCAGTATTAGAATCCTTCACGTACACATTGACATTTTCAGACACATGCTCTGAACATGTAGAATTCCAAATCTTTTTCTGCACAAAGTCAATTATCACACCATTATTATACAATAAAAGATAAGTGTCATAGATGTTGGTATTACTAATGATCTTTGTTGCAAAAATTTAACATTCAAGCCCGATGCATAATGCATAGGGCATATAGAAGGCAAGTTAAAACTATCGGAATTTTAGTGGGAACAGATTTTTGATTTGCGCATAATACAATGATGAGGAGAAGTCATACAAAAGTGAAGACATGCAGTATATATACCTTGAATTCTTCGAAGTCGATGACACCATTTCCATCTACATCAGCTTGATTCCATAGATCTTGCAACTGTTGAAAGCATAATCCATAAGGCACACCAAATAACTTTACCTGTGATAGTTATAAGATGGTGAGGCTATTGTGTAAATTAAGCTACAAACTCGTTATCTGTTGACGTTGGAATTTTATATCGCTATATATTAGACGATATGAAGTACCTGACGGAGGGCTTCAGAAAAACTAAAATATGTCACAGAAGAATCAGCATAGTTGTCACCCTTCAGAAAGGTAAATGCATCATCTTCAGACAATGACGCCTTTCGAAGCTGGAACTGAAATCCACAAGAAAAAGGGGGAAAAGGAAAAATTAAACAAAGAAATAGCATTAGATCAGAGCAAAATCTATACTGCAAATATATTCTCATTACTTCTTCACAACAGAAAAGGAGTCTTATGATTATGAAGGTCCATGTAAAATCAAGTACAAGGAACTAATGAATTGTTCCAGTCTAGATAAGTTGGACATTATAACTCTCTAAGTTAACCAGAAATTTTTATTATGCTTCCCAATAGCAGAGATGTTGGCACTTAGAAACAATAATACCACAGTAAAACCTCAAATCAACAACAGAGGATGGCTATCAGCACCTCGTATCAATTTTGTGAATCACGGATTGCAAAAAATTGTAGTTTGTTCAAATTCCCCAATGCAAATGTGCTATCGCTATAGCCTCTATTTGACAACATTTTGTACTAGATACTAGATAGCATATCGCAGGACAATAACAATTTGGTCAACTCACACTATGGTATAATGCTATAGCTGCTATTTAACAACACTGCTTCATATAGAGTCATCTATATATATTATGTTTATAAGATCACGCCAATGAACAAAAACAAGTCACTTATGTAAGATAATTAATCTTTTATGAAAATCTAATATATGGGCATTATTTCTTATGTGTGTGAGTGTGTCATATGCTTCATAGAATTTAAGTTGCATGTTTAATCATTCAAAGTACAATTAAAAATAGTGAAAATACAAAGAAAAGACAACCAAAAATATATAAAACTGGGTGAGTAAGTGAGTAACAACTACCTTCAGTATACTAAATACAGCTTCAGACCAACTTGTTTTCAAAGGCTTACGCGCTTGGTTAGGATTGCAAAGCCAAATGAAGTCAACGCCACATATATTTCCTCTATGATTTCTGTGACTAACCCACTGCTGGTTTAATAGGAAATTCAAGCAAAACAAAAACCTGTTAACACTATGCTCTAAACAATTGAAACACAAGTACAATAAACTAATAGCGAGATATTTACCTTGTGTGCATCTGCATAACTATCAGTATATTGATTTGCTATATCATATGATGATACAAATCCCTGTGACCTTAGGAACTTGTAAACATGCCCACGCTTGCTTCCGTTCCAGTCACTGCAATAGATAGAACACGAAGCTCACACTATAAGGACATTTGATTCAGTAGCAATAGTAACCTATGCACTAAACATAGAATGTAGGAACTTAACATATAATAGTAACCTATGTAGCAGTGACACTCTTCAGATTGAAGACATGTCCAGTGTCCAACATGTGTTGGTGTCCGACACTTGCATGACACCGGCACACGTGGTACCATTCAATTATTTCAATTTCCCAAATTATTATCAGTGTTGATGTGTCAGCATGACAAGTCAGTGTCAATGCAGTATCCTTGTCTATGTTAGTGTTTCATAGATAGTAACATCACAGGAAAAACAGCAATAAACTCACCCACAAAGTATAATAGGCATTGGTTTGAGCCTATTTTCTTTCTGATACTGTTCCACATATTTTAATATTTGATAAACCTACAAGATGGCAATGGAAAGCAAAATTTTAGGATTGAAAGCTACAAAAGAAAGAAAAAAGAAAGAAAAAAAAAAAAAGGATTTTGTATTGCTGGCAATTAACATACCTGATCCAATCTCACTATACACAGACTTGAATCATGAGGAAATAGCAAGTGAGTATTCACAATCAGAAACTCTTGGTGAACACTGTCTTTTTGGTTTTGTAAAATGGGATTAACTGATCGAACATGTAACAACTGAGCAACACGGTCACCGCAATCGTTGAAAAGCAACTCTTGATAATTCACAATACTTAAGTATTCTTTATGTATAGCAGTCAGCAAACCTTCATAATAAATGCGGGCTTTTGAGTAATAGAACAACATTACTTCAAGAAACATAGATTTTAGATCATGAAGTGAAAAAACTGAAACCAAGGTTTTAAATTGCAGTATGCGGCCACGTCAACTATATTTGTCTCAATTTGCTGCAATATCAGCGAACCATGACTGCAATAGCAATTTAAAACCTTGCTCAAAATTCAAAACATTCCCGCACTAACGCATGAAGCATTAATCACTAATAAGTCATACTTTGGTTAAAAATCCAAAATGCTTAAATGAGAAGTAGGATGAAAGTTATTTTCACATTCTTACCATCTCCGCGGTTGTTGGTTCGAGCAAGCTTGAAGAGTTGATAACCAGCATCCCCAAGTCTCTCCTCAAACATGTGAACAAGTTCTTCATTTCCAACCCAAAATTCCTACAAGTGAAACAAACATCATGAATGACAACATGGAGTGAGTAACAACTCGAATGACAAAAGTAAAACAGTGAATGATATAGATTGAACTATAACTAGTCAATCGCAGAAAATAGTGGTTTGTTCAAATTCTGCTATGCTCTACGGTGCTAGAGCGCCGCTATAGCCGTTATTTGACAACACACAGAACAATAGCAGTTTTCTAAAATGGCGCCAAGCGCCACTATATCCGCTATTTCACAAACTACAAGAGACACTGCTCAAATTTCTGAAAGTAATGAGTCAAGAAAGGACAAAATCTGCTACCTGTAAGCACATAATAGAAGACGATTCAGAAAGCAATGAATCAAGAATCCTTTGATTCCTAGCTAACCAACATGATCTGAAGTCACTTTCTCTAAGTCCTTGATTCTGTTAAAAAACAAAACACACAACATAAAAAACATGATTAAACACTACAAAAACACACCCTTTAAGACATGTTTGACAACATAACAACAAGTAAAAAGAAGAAAACAAAACCTGTGGATCAATCCTTTTGTAAATAGGAGCAAGGATGTTGAAAGTAGTGAATGAAACACAAGAAGGGTCTTGAGAAAAAGAAACAGTTTTATTATTAATTCTAGAAAGTTCTTCATTAATAACAACATTATTAGAAGAACACGAACCACTGTTTCCTCTTCTTAAACTGAACTTAGAACCTGCAGCTACCACCTAAAATTCCATTCAAACCCCTAATTAGTAACCAACATCAAAAAATGAAAACTTTATGGAAATTTAAGATAGAGAATGAATTACCATTCTGAAAATTCTCGCCACAGTAAAAAGGGTTTGATGTAATTAGGTAATGGAAGAAAATGTAGGTTGTATTATCTATGGTTTGTGTTTGATGATGATAGATATATAATGTAGTTTTGAGAGAGAGAGAGAGAGAGAGAGGACAAGACAAGTTGGGATTTCTTGAGCGTTGCAGTAGCGTGTGATCACTCATGCCATATGCTGGAAAAAGAAAAATAAAACTATCTTTTATTATTGTGGGCGACACTAGTTTAACCATTTTAATTTTCATATATAATAATAATTCTAAAATTTGATAATTGTCGGCAAAATAATAACAAGTAGAAAATAATAATTTTATATTAGAGATAACAATTAACATTTAAAAAGTTGAGACCATGCTTGCCAATAAGATTTTTTTATATTTAACTTTTTAGCCTATATGTATTAGGAGCATTTTTTAGCATTTTCTTAAAAGGGTTTTAACATCTTCCTAAAATTTATATACAGCATATCAACAAGGGAATAACTACAACAATTGTATTTTCTATTATTTTGATTATTATAAACATTAACTTACCAACTAACAAATAAAGAAATATTATATGTCAATACATCAAAGTCAAACAGTTTTTTAAAGAGAAACAAAGTCAGATAGTTTTTTAATCCTCCCTTGCTCATAAAATAATGATCCCCTACCTCCCTATTAATGAAAATGGAAAACTTATTTTTAAAGAAAAAGTTTCAGAATAAGTGTCGTACGTTCATAAATTAGTATAAAACAAATTAATTAATCATTTACTCATTTTATACTAAATATTTGCATAAATTAGTATACATCTAGACTATTTTATTTTATATAAAAAACAGTTAGATATTAGATATTAGTTCATATAACTGGTGACCTAGAATGCATGTGATGATTTTATTGTTATGCAAATGCATATTCCTTTTTTCAACTAAAAATGTATATATTAATTGTATATGTCGGTGTCCCCTTTCTTTTTTTTTGATTTAAAATCCACCTCCATGTATATTAGAAGATGACAGACAAGTGCATACAAACCACTTGCGTAAAGAAGACTCCAACCAATTAAAGGTTAATACATGAAATGAGGTACTTAAGTTTTTAACAATTTATTTTCCAATCCAAGACATGGCTTTGTGTGACCTACAAAATAATATCTGGTGGAGCATTTGACATCTCAAGAATTGTCCAAAGAGTGTATTTTCAGAGTAATGTTCAGCATGTCCAAAGGATCATGAGTCATGTCAACTTGAAGACTTATTCTATAGAGCTCTTGACGGGTTATAAGCCCCACTATGTGGAAAATCAAGTGTGAATGAAAATTAAGTGTGACTTTAGAGTACTCTTTTAAGGATGAATTAATAGATGATGATAAAGATATTACAAGAAAACATACCCGTAGACTTTATGGTTTAATGTCTTGAGTGAAGATAGGGGTATATTCGTTCTTTATTTATTTTCTTTACAGTATTTTATTTGGTTGATACATATGAAAGAAAAGGAAAAAAAATAAACAAGTCATGGAAGCAACCCATCAAGGAAGAAATTTTTACCAAGAGAGGCATAAGAATGAATCATCATATGAATAATCTCCCTTGCACCCGCAGAAAACCCAAATAGTGGCCTAAATTAGCCACAATAGGAAATTAAACGTCTTTTAGATGACGTTTAACAACCTCGGAAACTTTTTAGAGCACATGACTTCTGATTTTAAAACATTCATTTTTGGTGTCTTAGAGAACCAAACACATACATTGCGCGAGTCATTAATCAGTTTAACCCAATCATAATTCATATCCGGCGATGTTCAAGTCTCTGTTGTTTCATAATTTTTGAAACTATACTTCAAGCTTATCCGTGTGGACCTAACTGTGGGAGCTTAAGAAAGTTGTTTCATAAGGTCCAGGTTGTCCCACTCCTCTTTCATTTCTTTCTAAACACGGTAATCATATTAATAATTAAGTTTGGTAAACATCAAAATCATGTTTGTGCTTGTAACATTTATTGAACACAATGAGAGTTTATATTTGTATGATCAAAAGGGCCAAAGAAATATCAACAAAAAGCTTTTATATTTAAGGTAAAATGGAGTGAATTGAATAGTCTAGTTAAATACAATCAATTCAAACATACTCCAAAGGTTTGTCATGACCAATATTTATAAGATCACATTCTTAAACATGAAGAAATTATCTTTAAAATAGTAAAAATCTACTAAATAAATTTCAACCAATAGTAAAAATGTAAAAAGAAATTAATTAAAAAAAGCATCAAAGAGACTATTGGTAACACCAATAATATCACACTGAAGGCTTTCATGTAGACTATGATGAATGGACAATACATTTTAGCTCATGTGAAAACAATTCATTCTATGACGACTAAACTCGTCACAAATGAATAGCAGCATCAGTGCACAAATGAAATATTAAACTTAGAGATCTCTATGGTAGATGCATACCATCTCAAGTTAAAATTATATAGCCTATAAGCAAAATGTAAGTTCTTTCTCAACAAACATATAGATTTGAGGTCAAAATTGATCAGTGTTGTGTACAAAGATGGTAGGACTACAACTCCATAATAAATAAAAATACAAAAAATTATATAGAAATATTTTGAAAGATTCCAAAACTTCAAGATAACCAACATTCATCAGATTAGCCAAATTCCAGCAGAAATGCAGTCCAAAATGCAAAGTTCCAAGACAAGGTCACAGGAAAAACCTCCTTCGACTTGTGTCCATTTCCGGCTAAAAGGAAAAGAAGACAGAAAGTAAAGTGACAATCAGGTCGTTAGAATATAGGAGAAATGTTTCGCAGGGCAGCTAATATTTAAAACAGCAATACTGGTTAACAAGTAAAGTACCTTGTGAACCCACTCGTATTCTCCCCCTTTAGTGTCAAATGTTCCATGCTGCAGGCTTTTTAACTTCAATGTGAAACGAGGGCCACATTCCTGCATTTTTAAGGGGAAATTATTGGTGAGGCAATTTTGGACATGATAATAATAGACATAAAATGCGGAGAAATACTAAGCCAAAACATGAAGGAATCAGGTATACTTAAATCCTTGGTAACATTAGAACGCAATTGATCAATTAAGGTAAATATAAAAGAAATGCAAATTCAAAGTAGACCATCCTTAATGAATTTTTTTTTCCATGTAAATAACATATTTACATGATTTTTTTTTTTCATGTAAATAACATAAATTCAAAGTAGACCATCCTTAATGAATCCTTCCAACAAACATGACGGCAAGGCAGCTCTTCTGCAGCAGTATTGTTAGGAAACCTCCTATTTATTAAGTGTATATGAGGATTGAGGAGGGGCAAAACAGAAAATGCATCATAACTGAATGACTAGCAAAGGGAGGCTGGAGGATGGATTTATAAACAAATTAGAGCGTTTTGGAATTTCAGAGTTGCAGGTACTCAAAACCCGAGGATGCTGCATCCACCTCCACCAAGACTAGCAGTCTACCACTGAGCTATAATGGCAAGAAAGAGGTTTGCATTGCAATGCATTGGTATCAATTCAAGAATCATTCTCTTGAATCTTTCCTATCTTCCTTTTACTACTACTTTCAACGCAAGTTATAACACAATATTATCCTAAATAACATAAGTAGACGATCTGAATCACCAGACTATTAGTCAATACTTTGTATGAGACTGAAACTACTTTCATGTATCATACCACTATTATATATAACTTATGTTTAGCCACACAATAAAAACAATGAAAAGCAGCAGAGAATATTCTGAAATTAAAATAATGCAAGAATTTACATTGACTAGTCAATGACCATTGAGTTTGAAAATGGAAGGTAAACAAAATGCAAAAATAAAATTGACACCAACCTGAAGACGGGCAATTGTTTTATGGTCAGGAACTTTCTCACTCTTGCCATCCTCATCATTTTTACCTTTAGACTCGATCTTTTTAATTTCTTTGGTCTCAAAAATATACCTAAGCACGTGATTGGACACATTATATAAAAAATCACCAATAATTTGAAACAAATGGCAATTTAGTAGCTTGTAAGAATTGTACCGATGATGCCGGAAGAATATGAAGTCTCTCTGGTTGTGGAAGGTAACTACACGTCGCCCTTTAAACTCAGGATCTTGGGGGAAAAGTGACTGTATCATTCTATTAAAACCAAAATCAACAAATAAGGAGTTAAATGACACTTCATAGCTTATACAAACCCATCATTACATATAAACACTGTGAACCAGAAGAGATATTTGTAAATGAAAAATGACACTAACAATATAAGAAAGGAAATGTGATGTTAGACTCATACTTGTTTCTTTCCATAATAATACTTGCTGCTTAAAAAACAACTGGCAGGCAGTACTATTTCAGTCAGACCTAGCATGGGCATATCACTTTTTTTATTTTTAAAAAAAGCACAAGCAATAGATAAATGTTCAACAACAAATGAGATATAAAATAAGAGAAAAGAGTTACCTTCCAACTCGATGCCCTAGGCGTGTTGTGAAGTTGTTCAACACAAGCTCAGGCTGGTGACTGGTTGGGACTCCATGATTCTGCAAGGGGACACAAAATGAATACAGAAAAAATTAAATCTATCATTTTAATGAACATAATCTCAAAACAAGTAAACTCAAAGTCTAATCAAAAGGTGGAATTCATCTAAATAGGTAAGACAAGGTGCAGGACATATAAGAATTCATGTCTTGTAGTAAAAAATAAGCAAAAAGAAGAAATGAACAAAAAAAAAATGTTCCAAAGATATGCAACATGACTTTTTTTTACAGGATATGCAACATGACTTGAAATGTTTTCTTTCTCCTATCTAAGAATTTAAGTGGAAGTGTTATGTTCATCTACATCAAATTATGTAGATTAATGTACACCGACATCAATGAGGAGATCAGATGTACTTCTATAACATTGTTATATTTATAAACAACAAATATCTAACCTTAATATCCTTGCGTAAAACAAGATTTGTGAGTTTGAAATGAGCAGTAGGTCCTTCAGGTAAGCCAATAATTAAGAGAGCGTCTGAAAAATAGGAGCAAGGAATTAAAAACTTGTCAATTTAATCAACAATCTTTAAAATATGAGTAGGATCTTTACTCAAAGGCACCACCTACTTGGTTCCCTCCGATTGGTGTGTACAACTACAAGAGAAGTGAAGTCCTTTTTATTTGCATATTCAACAATCTGCAATCAAAAATGTAGTCAGAAAGAAAAGTTCAAATAAAGTAAGCTGTCTGCTTTTTACCCACACGGTGAAAGAGATAGTGAGACACCCATCACCTTTTTTAAATCATAGGTTCCTCTCTTGAAGTAATGTGCATTTGGTATAACCTGAAGCAATTCTGATATTAAAGCAGGCCCCCTCTGCAGATGAAGTCAAAAATCAACAGACAGATGGAAACATGTTAGTATATAAAAGACACGATTACCTCCAACTCGACTCTTACTTTTAAAAGTATAAAATAGGACGCCAAAACAAATCAAGAAGGCAAGGGTATGCGCTTTAAATGTATTTAAGACATTTAAACTTGAGAATACAAACAACAGACTAGAGGAAACATACCGTAGAATTGAAGCGGCAAGTGGTGATTAATATCTTGGGACTTTGTTGCCGCTTTAATATTGAACTGAATTCATCAGCATCATTTCCAGCAAATAGCTGCAAACAAATGTGATTTTAGTCAACAGAATTTATTTTGGAAAAAAAGACTCAACTAGATTGCAATATGCAACTGAATTCAAATTACTAAATGAAAGTCATACGACACAAACTAGCTCTCAACCCAAGAATTACTCTTGTTTCATGTGGAAATTCCCTAGTTTATATAATCTAGAGTTATTTCAAGCTTAAAGGGATGGGTGTAGGAGAACATTAGAGCGTAAAGTGCAGTGCAGGCATAGCTATTCAACGAAAAATCAATGATCGAAATTGTGATAAATAAATTACATGCATATGTATAATAAATAAATAAATAAATAATTAGTTAAAGGGTCATGCTAACATGTGCCCTACGGACACTCTTTAAGCAAGCAGAAAGTAGAAGTTTTGTATTAAACTACCAAAAAATTGAAAACATTATTTTCCAACAAAATATTTCTGTTTTTTTTTGTTTTTTAAATGGCAAAATTCAATTAAACGCGACTACATGCACAAGCCGTACATGCGCGCACAAAACAACAGTACAGCAGATTTATACAACAGAAATTCTAAACAACAAGAACTAACAAAAACAACACAAACTGCTGTATCCAACAGAGCCCCACACCAACAATTCCAACACAAAAAAAAAAGCCAAAAAACCCAAAAACAAAACAGCAGCAGTACCACTGCACCAGAGGCAGACCAGAAGGCAAGAAATCACAATGACCTGCAGCTCACACAACAGCTATGATGGAAACAAACTCGCACAAACGAAGCACACGTCACCTATTTAAATAAACGATTGGATTCCAATACCATTCATAGAACAAACAAGTTGGGATCTTCAATCTACCAAGACTACATCTCCAAGATAACACCTTAATCTCCTCGACCATCTCATTAGCATCAACTGTCTTATTTTTAAAATTCTATCATTTCTAGACTTCCAAAGAACCCAAATTGTCATTGCCAAACGAGCCAAAACCCCTTTTGAATTTTCTTACTTCTCGCTAACTCACTCACCAAATCAAAATGCATGACTAAATTGTGTGGGATGACCAATGCAAAACCAAGCCAACTACACACTAAGTTTCGTTAAGTAGTGCTCTAAGGGCACTCAATAACATTTCCCTTTGATAATAAAATCCTAACGGTTGCTCTAACTGTTGTAATGCCAATTTTAAAACCTAAAAATCTTCTAATCAGTTCATCTCCCATTTTATAATAGTCAAATCCATATAATTTCTCTTAGAAACTCTTTCTTTTTCAACAGAAATCTCCACTACCATCATTTTCTTATTAGCTAAATTTGATTTATCAGCTTCCAGTTAGTCGGTGAAAATTCGTCTACTAACTGTTTGATTAAGTGTGCAAAACAAGATTTATAAGCAGAAGCTCTAACTGACCATTGCCTCTGAGCGACACCTCATGCAACTCTGGAATTAGCATCATATCATAGTTTATTTTTTTTCTTTTCAAAATCCTAATTCTAATCTCACAGTTTAACAAATGAATATACCAATAACCAAAATATATATCTACACTCACAAAATTGTAATCTAATCTAATCATATTCAAATTAGGTCAAAATAATCAAAATTCAAAAAACTGAACCTCTTCATCATCAGGCTTGCAAATAGTTTCATCAGCTTCCCTTGTATTTTCAATCGTCTTCGGCACCTTCTTCTCCGGAGGCTAAAACAAAACACAGAAATCAAAAATCAAAATCAATCAGTCAAAACAACAACAGCGATTCAATGAGAGAGAGAGAGGGAACCTCTTCACCAAGCTCAATAGCACTTTTAACAGCAGCATCACGAGCCTTAGACTTAGCGCGTTTCTCAAGCTTCTTCTGATGCTTGAGCTTAGCATGAATTGCAGATCGTTTTTCTTTGTTCTTAATCATTGAAGGACGGAACGGTTCCTTCGTTTCCGTTTCTGTCTCCGTTCTGGTTTTTCTCTTGGAAGAATTATCTTCGCCGTCTGAATCATTGTTGCGCTTCCTCTTTCCGCCGATCGCCATTGCAGGAGTAACCACCACTTGAGTTTCGAGGTTTTTCGAAGAAGAAGAAGAAGAAAAGGAGTGAAGATTGTTGTAATTAGGGTTTTAAGCAAACCGGTTCGGTCGTGTAATTGGGTCGGATCGGGTTTGTGGTTGACTCGGTGATAAATCGGTCGAACCGAAAGTTTTCGTGACTGATGCTTTATTTTGATATTTTTAATATTTAATGTGATGTCTTATAGAGTTTTTTTGACTAATGATGTGTTGTATAAAAATGTGAATTAAGTATTGTTTAAAAAGTGGAGATTCAACATTTTATAAATGAGATGACTTATATATTTAATGTACTTTTGTGTTAAAGTGTATTCTCCAACTCATTTGCATGGTTACTCTTTATCTAATGTGGATGATCTTTCTGTCTCTTCTTGTGTCCCAACATGGTACATATATAAAATAGTTTACATCATACACAAATGTGTTTTTGCACATGTGGAGCTAGGATTAAGTAGTTAAAAATATGATGTAGTCATGTAGTTGGGATGCTCGAGATCGTTCGATCTTGAGAATTTTTTATTACGGAAAAAAAAAAGTTGTATTATGATCTCAACCATTCGATCTTCATGTAACGGTTCTCAAAGGCTAACTTCGCCTTGACTAACACCTATGTCGAGTACATTTTATCCAATCCTAATTAAGTAGTAGACCGGGCAATAAGAAATCTCTCTTAATATAAGAAAATGCTGTTATGTGGAAAACTCCTTAATGACATCTCCTCTTTGAATGACAAATCACTTTTTTAGGGGTAAATGTTGTCCTAATATTACTTTACGTGACTAAATTATCATTGTTAACAAGTTTAGCGTCATCTAATGGAAGGTACACAATAGTTTGGTTTCTTTACACATGAAAAGGAGACAATCTTATCCAAACAAACTATACCAGACTAACTTGGTTTCGGAAGGAAAACTAAAGATGTACTTTTAAATC
>Ga0315914_1003102_pt1 | contig 25336 bp, 10 predicted proteins | sample MpolenodulesMG_FD_203920 | JGI IMG/M metagenome (GOLD analysis project Ga0315914, IMG submission 203920) | Medicago polymorpha root nodule microbial communities from Los Angeles, California, United States - elongated nodules | ecosystem: Host-associated > Plants > Roots > Nodule | place: USA... | reverse complement strand
ACGACGTCGTTTTTGTAAAGTTAAAAGCAAAAAAAAAAAAAAAAAATAGAGAACCGGTCAGACCAAAAACTCGGCCGAGTCACCGGTTTTTACTGGTTCCGGCCGAGTCAACTACATGACCGATCTAAATGTTGGCTCGAACCGGCCTACCCACCGGTTCACGGTCCGACCGGCCGGTCCGAACCGAGTTTTAAAACTATGGATGAAATAGACTCTCTGAAACGGCTACATGATAGATCACTAAAATTTACAGTTAAGTCATGTTACAAGTTGTGGCTACACTCGCAATTTGGAGTTGTCCATGACAACAGATTTAGGACTACAATGAAGTGGCTACGGGCTGCCTCAAAGGTGGATATTTTTGGATAGAAACAAAGGTGAATACATGCCTCATGCCCAGTTTTATGGGAGGGTTCCTACTCGGATGCAATTGTGGCAATGATGTGTAAGAGACCCTCATCAACAATGTTGTGTATTGTGTTTTTATGAAGTGAAAACTTATAATCATTTTTTTTCTCCCTTGTCCAATGTCTCAAAAGAGCAATGATATTTGAATAACCATTTCCTAACAACTTTTATGACAACCTTCTTTTTCTCTCTTTTCATTGGTCAAAAACAATAGAGAGAGAGAAAAAAGAAGAGAGGGTAAGAATATAATGTGAGTATGAGAGAGAAAGTTGTCAAAAAAATGATTGTATAAATATCATTTCTCTTTAAAAAATTATGCTAGCAATACACTATTTAATATATATAAATGATTAAGAGAAATGATATTTGAAAAACCATTTTGTAACGACTTTTGTGTTACGACCTACATTTCTTTGTATATTTTGGTTGTCCCACAAGTTGTCACATAAAATAGTTGTTCAAATAACATTCTTCAATGATTAATTACACATGAATATAATGTAAGCGTGCAACCAATCGCTAGGCCTTTTTGAATACACTATGTAACACGTAGGAGATGAGAAACAAGTATAAAGAATAAGTTACGAACTTAGTTTATACCATGCCGTAACATAATAATCAACATAACGTATAACGTACACCTACATGCATTTTTGTAAACAAAATGTATGAAAAATGGTTATTGTGTATATATGTACGTACATAATAAGACTTAGAGGACTTTTTTTTTTTTTTTTAGAAAAAAAAAAAAAACCCTTAGGTAATTATTACTTCATCCGTTCCATAATACATGACACAGTTGACCCTATTACGCATATCAATGTATAATTTTGAGTTTAAATATCTTGAATAATATAATAGAAAAAATTATGAAAATTTGATATTTGAAAATACTCATTGAGACGAATCTAACGACATCTTATATGAGATTATTTATTTTTGTATATTAGTATAGAAAAATACTGTCAAAGTAAGTTAGGTCAAAATTACACATTTTCAAATGGGTCATCTATTGCGGAACGGATGGAGTATGATACAATTAAACAACTTAACCAACATGATTGCATGCTTCATTTTACCCTTAAAATACAACAAAATCCAAAGCCACACTACATCTACATCAAGTTGACTCAAACCTAAGCCTCGTGAGACATACAACCCTATAAACCTAAACTTGGTTTCGTGCTGTAATATACATCAATTTAATTAAACTAACTTAATAAACTAGTTAAAAGCAATAGTATAGTTAAACAGAAAGCAATAATATCTTCAGAATACATTGTATCCCTGCTTCCAAAGCCCTAACTGAAGAGTTCATAAGATTGAGTCATATCTATTACATGATTTTTAAGGAACTAAACCCTTAAACCAAATTGCAATTTTCAGCTTCTTCCCCCCACGAGATTTGCTAATGCAAGAACATATTTCTTAGTACTAGTAGTTGTTAATTTGCCATATTGCAGCATGTTCTTTCCACGCCTTATTATAAGGTAGTGGGACTAAAAATTAACTCCAATTAATACTAAGCAATACCACACTTTGCCGCTAGTTTTCTGAATTTAGGTCTCAGTCGAACATCAATTAGCCCCATTGGGCATATTAGCTTGAATGTAGATAATCTCAACTCCAAGAATTTCCAATTCTAAAACCACGAGGGCCTAGATTGTGTGGTCCAAAAATATGAATGAAAAGGAATACATATTCTAAAAAGGAACAGGAATACATATTAACACATGTTTCAATGATGCGTTTATAATTCATTGCGTACGGTGCATGTGGTACCATGTTAGCAATACGACATGGGGGATGAGTACGCACGTGTGGGGGAAGCAAAGAACCAAAAAAAAAACCTCCAATTTAAGGTTTTGCCTTATGGTGAACTTGTGCTCAAAATAAATACTCATTCAACAAAATTTACATAGCGATTGAGAACAACTAATTAGTCTAACATAATTAATTATAGTGTAACTAATTATTATAACTAAATAGTACATCTAATACATCCGTCACATATTAATATTTTTTTGAACTACAAAAGTCACATATTAATTATTGTCTTTTAAGGTGATCAGCGAGCTATATGTATATATAATCAAATCATATGGTCCTTGGTTAATTATCTTTTGTTGAGAATTGAATTGAATTTAAAGTTGAAGGAACACAAGTGGGCCTTTAAATTTTTCTCATTAAGTCTAGTGCAAATTATGTGGTCCAACTTAGTTAATTATCTTATCATAATAACTAAGGAAAAATCAATTTGGTCAAATTCACGAATATAATAATTACGTGCACACATATATGATCACAACAAGTTTGAGTCTAGTTTAAATTTAAAAAAATAACGACAAACTCTAACCGAATTTCAAACAATCCATTTACTTTAAAACTATTCATTTACTTTATTTCAGAAAACCCAAATACTAAATATAGTTTCTCTTTTGAACCAAGCTTCACACAAGCTTAGTTGAGAAGACTCACTCTCACACAATTAACGCACACCCACATGATAGCTGACACAAACACACACCCTTCTTCCTTTCTCGCGTGCTCTCTCTGCAACTTACTATTTTTCTAATTGAAAAATTACACACTACTAATAAAGAGAAACCACTCTCACACTCCCACATACATTTCATTTTTTATTTATATAATTAAACAACCACCAAGTTTATTTTTCCTACTCTTGAAATAAAATATTTTTCACTTTTTTTTTATACTTAAAATGCGTGAAACTGAACACCAATCATAGGTCATACAACTAGAAATGTAATATAAATGTGTTGGGACTATAATTCAACTGATAGAGACATCACATATTATATGTATAAGTCGGAGTTTGAACATCGAACTTTTCACTTATTCAACTTAAAAATGTGAATTTCTAACCACTAAATTACTTGATAAAAAAATGTAATATAAGTTACTACTTTTTCGGTCTTCCAATAACTATCACATTTGATCATATTTTACACGAATAAATGAAACAATGAATGTCCTTGTGAGCATAGCTCAATTAGCAGAGACATGCATTATAAAACCAAATCACTCTTTCTTATATCTGTTGCTGGAACTGACAAAATGATGTTACTAAAATTCTCTATAGAAGCTATTTATCGCGGGCTTCATATAATGAGAGAAATTACATCTTAATTACATGTTCGTTTCCTTTTTAGACAAGGCTTTACGATCGTCGCATGGTTCAGAGGGGTGCAATTTTGCATTATTATATGCAGGGGCCGATGTTCGAACCCCGGACATTCCACTTATTCAAATGTCCTTGTGAGCATAGCTCAGTTGGCAGGGACATGCATTATTATATGCAGGGGCCGATGTTCGAACCCCGAACACTCCACTTATTCACTTTAAAAAAGGTGAATTCTAACCGATAGGCTACTTGACAAAAATAAAATAAAAATGAAACAACGAATTATGATTTTATTGAAACGTCTAAAATTTTTATTGATATATTTTCATTATCACAAATGTAAAAGTAAAAAAAATAATAATCTAAAAATGACATATATTTATTAATTAAATGGTATAATTGATTTGGGAAAGAAATAGAGAAGTGTTAGCAAATTTTTTTTTCCAATCCTCTTTCTAACACTCATTTATTGGACGAAATCTATATGGGAAATGTTAACTTGTGCCCTTGCGGTATAAGTTAAGAAACTAAATGTAGAAGTTTTTTTCTTGGAAATTGTGCATTGAATGTCTTGAAAGTTTCAAAAGTTATCTTTATCAATATAAAATTTAGGGAAATGCTAACTGGTACCCCCAGGACACTGGTTAAGCATACTAAAAAGAAAATTATATAGTAGTTAGCGCATTGAAATTGTGTAACTAATTTATAAAAAGTAAAAAACAGTTTCCTTTTATGGTAATAATTTTCTTTTTTGATATGCTTAATTAGTGCCACGAGGACCGGTTAACATGAGCCTAAAATTTATTATTTAATTCTATTTTAAGTTCCTTAACTTGTAGCATGACAAAATTTATATATATCTCACACTTTAGAAATGAATCAACTTAATATGACGTAATCTATATAAATTGCACTCACTAGAATACTAGAAGTGTTGAAAAGAGTGTTCTTACACTTCTCAAAAAATATATTGAAAAAAAATCAACTAAAATTACATTAAAAATTATAAGTAACGCTTTTTTTAGATAACTTTTTTAGAAGTATTAAAAAAAGGAAATATTATATAAAAATTGTGATGGTAATAATTGTTTGTAAGGAAACCTTATCCACTAGTTACTGGGGGCTCATTAACCTTGGGATCAGAATAGCATGAACCGGCCCAATCCATCATACTCAGTTTTTGTTTTATCTTATTCTATTCTATGTATGCATAATAAAATACTACAAAATTACAATAAAATGCTTGCTCTATCACCAGCAGCCACATGATTTTACTTCAAAATGTTCTTGAATTTGCTGAAAGTCGGTATAAATATATATATATACAACTCTCAAGAACCCAAACAATCAATCATTTCGATCGTTTGCAAAAATTAAGCTTCATTAGTGACATGAACGGTAATATAATCACACAATATGAAGGTTTATCAGTCTAGTTTGTCTTATATCTCAGTAAAACCTTATATATATTTCTTTAGATTAACCTCAACGTTATTACTTCTGAATACAAGATTCTTCCAAATGTATGATATAGTCACTATATGGATAAACAACTCATTTAAGTGCTTAGATCATAAGCGCTTTTGATATAAATTTTATAAAAAAATAGTTTTATTACAAAAGGTAAATAAAATCAAATTGTTATCTTATATTTATAAGTAATTTTCATAATTTTTTTTTAAAATTTGAAACAACATATTATACATAACGCTCGATGCACAAAATGTGCATGCATTAATTGTTGTTTTCGAAAACTATCTTGAATTGATCCTAACGTAAATAGTTTTCAGTATATTAAAACGCATAATATTTTTTGGTGAATCAATCACATAAAAATATATCATCTTTTCTTATTTAAGGAGAGAAAATAGAAGATTTATTCAAAAAAATAAAAAATAGTAACTTTTACGTGTGTTTAATTTGTATTTTTAAGACAAACTTTCTTGTGTATTTTCCTTAAATAATGTGCTTGGAGCATTTATTAGCAAGACCTTAATTTTAATATCAACAAATCAAATGTTCTAAGAATTCAATTTTCCCATTCGATAACAAGAATACACATAACCAATATTATCGAGATACTTAGTAACATAACTTCATGTTACTAAAAGAACTTGACTTCATTTCTTGAAGTTATCTGTCTTTATTTGTTTCCGCATCAAAGAGCGCAGTAGACACACGTCTTTTGTAAAACTACTATTACTAGCTTCTTGTTTCACAAAAAATAGAACACTATACGTGCATCTACAATGATCAATCGCAAAATCAAACATAACATTTGAAGATAGTCCAACTCAAACGAAAAGAAAAATAAGATAAATAACATGTTATTTACTCAATGATTAGTCTTATGACGCGTCTAAAAAACCTAAGTTGCGATGAGGAAAGAAAACAAAGAATATACCATAGAGTATATTACCACTACCAAGAGTACTAGCTACATATAAAATTCTAACAAGGTTGATTAGAGTTAAAAACAGAAAATAGTAATGATGGAAACACCACTATTTTAGCACTGTAGCAGGTGAGATTAAAGTAAAACTCTTACTAACTAGCCACGTGGATGAGATCATAGCCATTTATGGATTAAGTTGAGCTGTAAACGTCGTGCTAAAACGTGAGAAGATGAATATAATAACATGCCATGATAAGGCAAGAGGGGTAGAAAGTACAATTAATTGAACTAAACTAATGTAATAAATCAGAATGAATGAAATAAATTAAATTTTTGCACATTTCCCTAAGTAATAATATTATTAGCAGCAGAGGAATCCGGCTGTAAACTTGGACACTATTGGAAGAGTCACAGGGACAAAACCTGCGAGAGATCAATTTTTTTTGTGATGAGTTGAATTTGTGAAACATTAAAATTTTCTTCTCTTAATCATTGTTAATTAAGGATTAATTATGGAATAATTTACACACAATTTAGTGTCTAAAAACTGAAATGTTAAGGAAAGTAAGCAGAATGTGTCTGTGGCCATAGCTGTTTTCTTTCTAAGTGACAGCCCACCATTGTGCTACTGCTTAACACTTTGATTCCTGTTCACTTCACATGATCATTATTCATTGCATCAACTAATCCCTTCTTTTTTCTCTGTTCATCTTTTACTTTTTATACAAAAAAACTTTTAGTAATTATTAACAATTTTCCTAACGTATAAATTCTTCAAAGATAAAGAATCTTAAGCAAAACAATTGTAGTGACATATGTCAGTGTTTTGTGCTGTTTCATTAACTTGGAAAATTAATTTAGATTATTCGGAGTAACTTTTATTGGCAAATTTCATGTATTACTTAAAAGGTTTTGTTAGAAACCACCGATGAAGGTGTTTTTTAGCAACTCACACTTTAATGTATAATTTTCATTTTTTAGTTATAACTTTGTTAAAAGATACCTTCATATAAATTAATCCATCCGTCCCGTAATAGATGACCCATTTGAAAATGTGCAATTTTGACCTAACTTACTTTGACCACATTTTTCTACCAATATACAAAGATAAATAATATTGTATAAGATGTCGTTAGATTCGTCTCGATGAGTATTTTCAAAATATCAATTTTTCATAATTTTTTCTAATATATTATTCAAGATATTTAAGCTCAAAATTATGCATTGGTATGCGTAATTTGGTCAACTTTGTCATGTATTAACGGACGGAGGGAGTGGTTGGTATCTTTTAGCAAATGCTTATAGAATAACTTGTTAAATAACACTTTTCATAAAATGTGTCTTCTAACAAAACCCTTGCTTAGAAATCAAATAATGATAAAAATTATAATTGTTAAGAAAAAATAATGCAATCATCACAAAGACACTTTTACGATGAAACAATCGGCTCTTATATAGAATTTGCACTTTGATTACAAAGGAATTTATAATATTTTAAAATAAAGTATCCATGTATTCAATTTTAAAAACATAAATATATTTAAATTAGTTACAATTGAGGGCCTGTTTGTTTTAGATTTTAAAAAAAAAAGGATTTTTCTTTGTATTTTTAAAAATAGATTTTTTGGAAATTTAATCAAAAATAGTAGAAGTTATTTCAACCTCATTTGGTATAAGTTAAAAATATATTTTAACATTCACTAACTTAAATATTCATTGTTCGAGATTTTATATAGTAAAAATCACATATTTTTTCTAAAAGGCATCTTTCAAAAATGATTTTTATGAAAAGCTATTTAAAATAGCATTTTTTTAGAGATCTTTTCAAAAGTTTAGTATCCAAAAAAATTACAATAAAATGATGAAATACTTAAAATGACATTTTATGTTAAGTTATTCAAACGAGATTTTCATTTGAAGCTTTCCTTGAAAATTTCTTTGTTAAAAAATTATAACAAAAACATATTACACTACAAAAATATATTTTAAAAAAACTACAACAAACGGGGCCTGAGACTTTCTCCATGTATTCAATTTTATATGATAGTTATTGTGCCTTCTACCACTACCAATAATGAAGCTTGATTATATCAAGCAAGTGATCAATAGACAATTCTTTATTGGAAAAGACACGTGAGTTTCTCTCATTCCAAATGACCCAAAGACAAGTCAATCAAACCAGCCGAAAACAATAACGAATATTTTTCCTGAACAAAAGAGAACCACCAAGTTGCATTGCATGTTTTCAGACATCAACCGGAAGCACATAAGAATTGTCCAACCATGTAAAACACATACCAAATGCTTATGAAGAAGTCACATTCTAAGAACAAATAAATGATCTATAAATTCCTTTTTCCCGCAATCACTAGAACACAACAAAGAGCCTGAATATGCATGCCTACGACAAGTCAAATTGTATTTGGTCGGAATCCGCTTATGCAAAGTTCTCCACCCAAGATTGTTGACATTATTTGATTAGAAATTAAAAATTATAACACACCAATAAAAAGGAAAAATAATTTAATTTAATAGGAACAATTAAATTAAAATATTAATGTTTTTGTTTACTTTAAAAATTTAATAAGAGTTGTTTTTTTATTTTATATTTCTCACTTAAATGTGTGAAAGTTTTTTTATTTTATATTTCTCACTTAAATGTGTGAAAGTTTTTTTATTTGATATTTTTTCTATCATTAGTATATTTTGTGCTATTTTTATATTTTTGTGAACTATCTAACCCAATGTATAGTACTAGTACTTGAAAAAAAAACACAATGCATGTTATTCATTACTATTAATTTGTCATATATACTTTAATAGCTCATTGTTGACGTTACCTCAAGTGACTTTCACAAGAGGAAGAATACGCACATGCAAGCTTCTTCACTCCTTACAAAGGAAAATTTGAAATTCAGAAGCAATAGCAACAATAATTTCAACTTCTCTTAAAGAGTGTTATTAATTAAAATATATTATAAGAAAAGTAAAAAAGATGAAAAAAGAAAAGGAAAGCTCTCACATTTCATAGCAAAAATCAGAATTCCCAAAGAAAGTAAGAAAAAATAAAAAATGAAAGTTGGTTTTAATTAACTTTACAGAATTTGCAAGTCACTTCCTGTATTAAATTATTATTAATCATATGTATCTATATGCATGAATAAAGATGCTTCATTGAGTGAATATTTACGATTTTGCCATTGGTTTTACTCCTCAAAACCCCACCTTCACTCACACTTCTCTCTCAAGTCTCAACACACATTCCTCAATTCTCTCTTTCACTCAAACTCAAAACGCTGCGTTTTACTCTCACTTTAAAAAAAACTACACCAATTTCGCGTTTACGAAATGGAAGCACAAGATTACTTTGTCGGTGGCTACTACGGTGCCGGCGAAAACCAATTCTCGCCGGAGAAACGTCACGGTGACCAAAAACCACCGTGTGAGCCTTTCGCCATTGATGATTTACTTGATTTCTCCAATGCTGATGTGATTATGTCTGACGGTTTCTTCGATAACAATGTCGCCGGAAATTCCACCGACTCTTCCAATGTCACCGCTGTTGACAGCTGTAACTCGTCTGGCTCTGGTGGTGATAACCGCTTTGGAGGCACAATTGTTCCGTATGGTTTTTCCGGTGATGTTCAACTCACCGGAGAACTCTGTGTTCCGGTAAGTAATAATGTCACTCATTCAGCTTAATTTAACCGTAATTGAAGATAATTGAAGTTCAATTATGAAACTGAATTTGAATTTTCTCTGAATTTCACAGTATGATGATATGGCGGAACTGGAATGGCTTTCGAATTTCGTTGAAGATTCATACTCCGCTGAAGAAGAATTGAAAACTTTACAACTTCTCTCCGGTGCCGGTGCAGTTAAACCACAAACACCGGAATCTTCATCTTCCACCGACACACTTCCGTCATTTTCCACCGACGAAACTGCTCGTAACGCTTCATTTCTCCGTCCGGAAACACCTCTACCAGGAAAAGCACGTAGCAAACGCTCACGCGCTGCTCCAGGAGACTGGTCCACGCGCCTACTTCATCTCCCCGACGCGCCGCCGAAGAATTATCCAATCGTGAAGAAGCGTGAGGATCCAAATGTGGAATGTTCTGGAAGAAAATGTCTCCACTGCGGCACGGATAAGACGCCGCAGTGGAGAACAGGACCGATGGGACCGAAAACACTCTGCAATGCGTGTGGTGTGAGGTTTAAGTCCGGTAGGTTGGTGCCGGAGTATCGACCGGCGGCGAGTCCAACTTTTGTATCAGCGAAGCATTCGAATTCTCATAGGAAAGTTTTGGAACTTCGAAGACAGAAAGAGATGCAAAGATCATCACAGCATCATCATCAACATCAACAGCTTCTGAGTCACAGTTCAATTTTCGGCGTTTCATCTAACGGTGGAGATGATTTCATCAATTATCATCATCATCATTGTGGGCCAGAGTTTAGACATGTTATCTAGTGAGTGCTAGTGTAGCATAGTTTAATTTAGGGTGCAGTTTCTTAAATTAATTTCTTCTCTAAGTTTTAATTTTAAACTATTTTCTGCTTTGGCACTCTAATTTTGTCTTATAAAAAAATTTGAATTTGAATTGTAGCTTTTTTTTTTTTTGAATTTGAGCTTTTTCCTTTAAAGAGGGAAAAGATAATGTAGAATTATGGCGAGGGATTTGAGGTTTATTCAGTTGTAGAATCAAATCTTGATTATTTTCCTTGCTGAATTTGGCAAATTTAGAATTAAAATCTTCTTCATTTTGGAAAATAAGAATAAATAAAAGTTGAGTATGCATATTTTTTTGTTTTTGAATACAGAGTTTGACTTTTATTAATCGTCGGTGTAATTTTTTTTACATTATATGTCAACACAACATAATCTATCATATCTGAGACTTTTGAACTTATTACAAAAAGTTAAGTGTTTCTAATGATTTAGTGATTATGATCGACAGACACAATTAAGTGTTTATAAAGATTTGACGATTATGATTGACAGACACGTAAAAGTCATTTTGCCGCAACGGATATGAATTATGTTTTTACATAAATTATGAATATTTTTCTGCATATGTCGGTGTGAAGAAAATCTCAAAAGATATTTAAACGTTGACATACACGTACTACCTTATGGACAGTAGTAATTGAATTGATTTTAACTACATAGATATTTAAATCATAGTAAATAATAATGCATTGAAATATTGATAAATATTCTAGTTTTTTAACATTGTCGATTAAAATTATCTATCTACTAACGTTACATTTGAGTGAAAACATCATTATTCTATAATAACCAATAAGAAGTGTCAATTTATAAGAAAAGAAAATTGTACATAAAAGAAAAACAACACTACAAGTTCTGTAGTGAAGAAAATGACGTCTCATAGTTTTTTTTCTTCAATTTATTCAAATTATGATGGATCATAATTTTGGTAAAAATCAATGGGCCATGATAAATTAATATATGGAACCCAGATTGCTTCAATGTGATTTTGTATAACTGTTCATAAAGTATACAATAAATTAGCAGCAAAAGATGGTTGCTTGACACACAATTTGGTCAATTGGTAATCATGAAGCATTGTGTTGATTTTTTGCCTTATCAAAAAAAGTGACTATTCTCAAGTCTCTATCATCATTTCTATAAACTCTTTCATTCATGTGATTCTAGTTTTTCTTTCTATACATAAGGGAATTTAATGATTTTTTATTTGTACTTTTTTACTTTCACTCGATATAGTTACTTGAGCTTTAACAGACAAAGTGCATACAAATGTGAACATTATACCCATTTTTACGACCAAAGTTACATATAGCAACAATCTTAAAGGCCCAATGAAATTCTCTGTTTTGTGCTGCATCGTGGCCAAGGACCCAAATTGGTGGGAAGTAGTGAGGAATTAACTTGCATGGATTTCAGTGAAATTATGAAATTAATAGTAAATTTTTATGGTCAGCCATTAGCCAGATACACATCGTCCTCTGTACGTACCATCTACATGGAAGTGCGTTAAAGGAAAGTGATGAGAGAATGAAATTATGAAACCAACGTGGTAGGGGCAAAATAAAAAATAATTTAAACTAATTTAAGATGAATTAAAAGAAGAAAAAATGGGTACTTACTTAGCTTGCAAAATGGTGCAACAAGGTCATGTGAGTTGAGTTGTGAAGAGAGTGTTAAATAAACAAAGAATTAGGTACAATCGAGGGCTGATATAACTGTCTACCTGTTCCTAGACATTTCCTCTTCCATGGGCTCCACTATTTCATTGTATATACACTTAAACTATTCATGCGGTTCATTTTTGTGATATTTTTTTTCCCTAGGTTGCCATTAAGCTCGGTGAAAATTGTTGTATAGACATTTGCTTGGGCTGAAAAACACATGTAAATTACTCAAATGTCTTTCGGCAGTTAACTGCCGAATTATGAAACCGGCTGCAGTTAACTACTAAGGAAAACTTTGGCAGTAAACTACCGAGAAAAACTTCGGCAGTTAACTGCCGAGGAAACTTCAAACCTGTTTCTTTTTTTTTTGACAAAAACCATAAATTGTCATTATTAATATTTATTGATTTTGAATGTTTCAATCATTATTTTGGTACGTTTCAAACAATTGCAGTATTATATTTATGCATATATATCTTAATATGAATATCATTTAAATCTTAACCAAAAAAATAAAGACCATTTAACTCCTCAAAAAACATTTCAATGAGTGTAAAAATTAAGCATTTGAATATTGTTTTACAAATTACTTAAATAAATAAAAAAATCATTGTGCACAATTATTTTAATGGTGAAAATATAACAACATACTATACCTTAAAAAATAATCGTTGTGCACAATTATTTTAATTTAAGTAATGTGTAAAAACAATATTCAAATACTTAATTTCTACATTGATTTAAATGCTATTCCTATTAAGATATATATGCATAAGTATAATACTGCAATTGTTTGAAACGTACCAAAATAATGATTGAAACATTCAAAATCAATAAATATTAATAATGACAATTTATGGTTTTTGTAAAAAAAACAGGTTTGAAGTTTCCTCGACAGTTCACTGCCGAAGTTTTCCTCGGTAGTTTACTGTCGAAGTTTTCATCAGTAGTTAACTGCAGCCGGTTCCATAATTTAGCAGTTAACTACAGAGGAGCATTCGAGTAATTTACATGTGTTTTTCAGCCTAAACAAATGTATATACATCAATTTTCAAGCTTGGTTATGAAAGTCAATTTTTAACTAACTCAAGCTAAATTTATCATATATACTGGTATCAAGTATATAGTATGGTAACTAATTGGTTGTACTCTTTGTAGGGTTGGGTATTACTACTATTTTTTTGGTTTGAAATAGCAACGTGACCTCCCACATACTATAGATGAGAAGTGGAAAATTGTGAATACGAATCCACCCTTCGTATTTTTTTTTTCTATAATATTATATGTATAAAGTTTCTCCGTCGTTTAATAAATATCTAATCTCTGCGAAACGTACTATTTGGACCCCAATTTTTTAGGCAAATACAATATAAGTTTATTTTTCAATCGAATTTTCTCCATAACAATAGTTAGGACGAATTCTTGACCATCTGTTTAAAGAGTCGAAATCCCTTTTCACTTAAATCATTGAGAAGTATTATTTGAACAATCATTTTTGTTGACAACTCGTGGAGCGACCTAAATACACAAAGAAATATGAGTATTGACACAAAAATAAAAACAATGGTGAAAAAAAAATAAAAATACAATATAAATATGAAAAAAAAAATTATCACATAAGTTATCATAAAATAGTTGTTCAAAAATCATTTCTCTGAATCAATCAAAAGTTAATTATTTTTTTTTTTTTCTATACAAACAACAGTGGAAACACATATAGGAGATAAAGTAGCTAATGATCATTGAACAAAAAAAAAGCAGCTAATGATCAATCAGTAATAGATTTCTCGGTGTATGTGCAGTAAAAAATAAAAAAATACTGATAGAAAAATAAAATTGACACGGAGGAAATAAAATTAATGATACTTTCTATAAAAAAAATTCCCCTTATTTTTTCTTATTGGAAAAAAATAAAAATTCCATTTCTAATTTCAACTAATTGTTGTTTCAGCTTTGCACTTCTTCGAAAAATGTACAAAAATCCAATATTTAATTCATTAATTTTTTCAAATTATATTATTATTTGCTAAAAATACATAAAAAATTGCAATATAATGATTACATACAATTATTTTTCTTTAAATATATATGGGCTAATTATTATGTGTTCTAATCTTAAAAATCAATTTATATGAAAAAGAGTGGATGTTAAAATAAAGTACCAATATTTTTGTGAGGGGCTTCCTCGCCTAATTGGTTAATTGTCTAACAAGGTAATTATTTTTAGATGTAAACAGAGTCATAATCACTCCCCTCTTGAGCAACATGAGCTTCACCGTCTGTTTTTGCATGAACATCTTAGAACAATTTTGCTTTTGCACTCACTTCTGAAATGACCATATATCTGGTGGTTATAGAACAATGGAGGCTCTGAGCATGGGTGGTTGGGGTGGGGCGCCCAAGACACCAATTTTTTTAGGGGCATCGAAATTATTATTTTTACTTGATAGTTAGTAGTATATATATGTATTTTTTTTAACTCGCTTTAGTTAATTCTATTGAAAACATTTTTTAGAGAACTTTATCTATGAATGAACCTTTTGCAACAAAAAATAAGAAGAAAGATATTTGAGTAATTAAAAAGGCACAACTTTATGATTTACTCAAGACACCAATTTTTTTAGGACCGACCCGTTGCATATTCTTCTTGTTCATTGGATTCTTACCCTTCTTAAATTGATGGGAAAAATCTCTTCATGATTAAGACTCAAAATGATAATGATCATATTTTAAACTTTCTTCATGATTCCTTCCTTTCTTGAGGCTATCTTTTCCTTTCCATTTTTGTTCACACCCTTCTTGGAGGTATAAGCTTGAAAGGTTTGCTCGACAAAATGTTCTTTATTTGTCTACAAGAGAAGTTGTTCATGAATTTTCAAAGAAGACTATGATTCTTCAACTTTCATAACTATCAGGTCATTTCATTCTTCAATTGCCACAACAATGCAATCAAACTTCGAGGATAGATTTCACATCACCTTGTTCATGATTGTTTCATCACTTGTGATTTCACCACTAATCTCCATTTGGTTTTTATTCCGGTGTGATTTGATTTAAATATTCAAAAATATTTTTATCTGGTTCCATTTGCAAAAGTTCATATTGCCTCGTCAAAGGTCGCCTCATGAGATTTCTTCTTACGTCGTGGACCGACTTTCCCAAAAATCTTAGAAGACGTGCGGTTATATATACTTGACCTCTAAGTCAGTGAGAAAACACCTTTGTCAAATAGGAAACATCGAAAGTGCGATTTCGAGGGGTTTCAGAGCGATCAGAGCACTTATCGAGTAACAAAATCATCACCAATGATTCTTTCCTTATGTTTGTTTATTCATATGCATTAATATATGTTTAGATATCATGAATATCTAAACCTCTCTAGGCTAGGTCATGAAAGAGGAGCTTCATATAATTGTTTGAATCAAGTAGCTTTAAATAATTTTTTGGATTTTGGTTGATTACTTTAGTTATATCATTCAATTAATCTTTTGTTTAACGATATTTATGTTTTTACGATTATTCATGAATTGATATGAATCCAAGGACGACTAACCCTAGCCTTGCTAGCAGAACTAGTATATATTATTCAGTTATTGTCTTCCATAAACATATTATAGGGATAATTGTGTACTTAATTAGACGTTCTTAGGGAATAATGACTATTGAAGAGATGACCACGATGAGGAAAATGAATTTAAAGAGAAAATCATTTTGAAAAATTAAACACATGTTATTCATTTACATGTCTCATATTTACACAAAGCATTAGCCATACAACTTTGGGCTCCTTCAACTTGCCTACGCTCAATACAATCAACAACTAACTTGTTACTTGCTCAACAAGTAACTTAACTACTTACCTTACCTCTTGACCAACTCATGTATTAATTAACTAATGAGAAATGCTAAAGAGTGTCCTTAGGGCATTGGTTAAAGGGATAAAAAATAAAAATATTGTGTTAAAAAATGGTAAAAAGTGATGAATTTAACTTTTTAAAAGTTAAAATAGTGTTGAATCCAATACAAACCTACTTCTTTTGGTTCCCTTAACAAGTGCTTATCAAGTAACCTACGGGCACTTGTTAGCATAACCCTTAACTAATAATACAACTTTGAGTTATATCTTCAAATCATCCATATCGTATCACACATCGAATAATTTTTTAGCACAATTATGGTTTACCTGAAAAATTATGTGTTATTTTTATAAGAATATGTAATTAATTGTTAATTGATCATTGGTTATATTGATAAAATATATTTTTTAGGTTGTCTTTTGAAAATTGTGTGTAATTTACCCAACACCCAGTAAAATTAGTCGCATGATGAGTAAATTGTAGGTGCAATAAAAGTTATTTTGTGGGTAGAAAGTATCTTATATGTTTCTAAACTACACATGATTAATTTTCATTGATGTTGTATAAATAACACACAATTCTTTAATGGACAACTTAAACCTTGCATTTCTTTTAATTTAATTTAACAATCACCTTTTTTTTTAGGGAAATTTAACAATCACCTTAGTTACTTATATTGACTATAGGCAAAATTACACGAGTAAAACAAAATATAGGGAAGAAAAATGTAACTACAACCTGGCTAAAATGGTTAGGTTGTATTTAAAGTTGTGAGAATGGGTCGGAATAGGAATATGTAAAATAACAAGTTCAAAAACAATAATGATTTTTTGGCCTAATCTATTTAGTCTATATCAAAAACTCGGTCGGACCAAGCTAGGTCAATAGTTTTTTGACAAAAGCATGTAGATATAGAGGAATGCATTCATAAATCAAGAGCAAAACCCTATATTAACTAACATAACACAAGGATTGTTGGCTCATGGAGAATTCATACCATACACATATATAAATGAATTAATGCATTTATAAGTAACAAGCCTACACCACCAGACCAACCCATAATTATAAGTAAATAAATTGTTAACATATGTGAAAGAGGTTAGTCTCACCCATCAATCCACATATATTGCTCATAATGGTAGGGTCGGGTCAATTTGACCCATTTACGTTATTGGACATTTGGAGTCATCAAACTAGAGTTGGCCGCGTCAACCCATCTGACCACTCTCTAGGCGTATTCACTTTTAAAAGACCATGTGATCTTAACTTCCAAATTTCAAAACCTAAAAATAAAAATAAAAAATTGATACATCAAAACACCTGTATGAAAGTCGCGTAAGTACATTTCAAATGGTAAAAGCTTGAATGAACAATTGATACGGTAAAATGCAAGTTTAAACTCGTGATTTTTCACTTCGTGGCAGTTAATGTATGTGAGCTTCGTCATTAGACTCTCTAGAACAAGAGAAAAATTTCTATATAATTTCTTTAAGATTGTTTCATAATCAATAATGGAGAGACACATTAATAATGTCCGAAAATATTTTATTTTATTTTCTTTTAATTATAAAATATCATTTAATAGTACGTAGTTAGGAAAACATAAGAGTTATTACAAAAGATCAATGCATTATTGCATGGCTACCATATATATGCATGCCTATTATCCTTTTTAGCTTTGAGCCTCACACAAAGTGACCACACATTCGAGGAAAGCGGGTACATTATGAAGTACACTGTATGTACACAATGGTAAGGGGCCATTGTCGGTATTACCCAAAATTGATTTATAGATTAAAAAATATGTTATTCAAAATTTGATTTTATTGGTAATATAGAGTACTATTACCTTTTTTTTTGGACAAATTGTACTATTAGCTTATACATGTACTATCCAAAAACACTTGAATGAGATGATAAGAGATCTCTTTCAACTTAATTAGATATCTGAGTTCAAATCCAATCTAGATAGATTTTCCACCCATAAAAGTCATACTCAACTGGAGGGATCAGTCGTTACAGCTGCACACTTATATTATCTGATTGATGACGATAAAGAAAAAAAGCTTATACATGTACTAGGATGGAGGAGACTGCCGAATTTAAATTAACCCACATGAATAAGAATATGACTAAAATAGGAGAAGGAAGTAGCTAGTAGTGAATTAAAATAGTGTGCATGTGGATGATGAAACCAAGCACATGCTCTACGTGACGTGCATTACTGTTACCTTGTTCTGCCTGCAGTATTGTGTTGCATGATAATATATCCAAAAAAAAAAGTCCTAACGATATGGCTTTGCTGCTGCATGCCCCATTGTCAAGGGATCTTTTCATGTTATGTGTGTAAAGACGTTTGTTCATAATGGGTTCTTGTCCCCTCCCACCACCCACCCCACTCCTTACATATATATTTGCTTTTACTATCACTGCCCTTCTTCCATATTGGGGACTTTTTTAATTATTGTTGCTTGTTACTTTGTTTTGCTTCTTTTTGGTTAAAAAGGCCTCTAAATGGTATTATTGTAATTAAGCATTCACATTCTTGGTGTTTTTGTCATTGAGCATTTTTTTTCCTTCTTTTTTTGGGGAAAGCCCATTGTTAATATGGATGAGTTCAAATTTGTATGTTCTCTTTATTTATACCACCGCTTTGTCATTTACGATCATTTTTGTAACTTTAAAATTGTTTGCTATTTCATTTCATTTAGTATATATATTATATAAGAGGACCCCTACTTTGAATTTATTTCTATTTGGCCGAACTGTAGATTATCAAAATCTTATATTCTCCATAAGACATCATTTTATTTTGGGGTTAGAAAGATATATAAATAAAATTTATATTTGGGAGATCAAGTTATGTCAATGAAACTATATAATATAGATAAAATACTTGAGAGCGCGAATTAGTTTAAGGACTGAGATTCAAACCTAGTAAATGAGAAAATAATATTAACATATACTAATATTTGTCAATAAAAAAAGTATGTGAAAATTAAACAACAAATAGTGGATCATCTATCTTCCTTCAAAAGCTAGCTAATATAAAGGAACATCCCTTAGTATTGTTTTTGTATTATTTTTATCAAAATAAAATTACTGCAATTCATTAAAATTTCAAGATTCAAATACAAAGTGAAATATGATAAAAAAAAGTTTATTAAAAACTAACCAAGAGCCAATACAAAGTGCAATTAATTGATTCTGTTTATAAAATCTTCTAAAAATGTGCAAAATTTTGAGATTGCTATGAATATTATTTTTGTTGGGAAGGAAGATTCAATAGGAAGATATTTATTTTATTTTTGGATAAAAGAAAATTAGTTTTATATTGCATAAATAAGTAACAGATGTGTAATAGTTAGCACAGTCTCGTTTTTGGAAAAATGTCGTTAACTACAGCAAAAAACGCAGATTATATACACAAGGTCACTGTTGAGTTATTGTCGTAAGTTAGGTGATGACAAACAAAGCTAACAAGCAACATTATGGCTTCTCGGAAAAATTGTGTGGTATATGTACACATCTTTCATTGTGATTTGGCTCCAACAAGCTTGCACGGCGTGGTGGATAACAATTGACTTGTATTATTTGAACAACTATTTGTTGGACAATTAATGGGACAACCATATATTTAGAAAGAAAATGAGGTATTGACACAAAAATTAAAGTAATAGAGAGAAAAAATAAAAACATAATGTAAATATGAGAGAGAAATTTGTTACAAATATCTAGGGTGTGAACATTGATGATTGTTGCTCCATACCCCATAAAATGTGGCATTTTACCAAAAACACAGCAGAACAGTGTGTGTATATATGCCCCTCCGGTCATAGTTAAATTTCACCTTTTAAATACATTAAATAATTAATGTATCTGGAGGAGTAATTGATATTCTAACATGTAAAATCATCTCAACTGTTAATCACGCTTAAAATGATTTTCCTATGAGTATATAATTTATCGTGTTATAACTTTTCCTACCTACCGTTAAGATTATGAATAGAAAAAATGGTATCGTTGAGAGAGAAAGAAATATATTTGAAGAAGGAACCATGTTTATGAATGTTAATTTTTCGTTTCACGTGACAACTGCCAAGGATATACGATTTCCTTGAAATAGCATTAGGTGCTGATTCGAGTTGGTGAATTTGATAACTGGCATGACTAATTATAATATGCATTTAATTAAACAAAAGACATATATATGGTGGATCATGGCGTATGAAAAATAGCAGCTATGCCTTATTATAAAGGAGGAGTATAAAGATTAGGATCATAGACCTTAATTTTCTACTACAGCTATCACCTACTATGTACATGTCGATAGATTTGCACATGAATGAATAAACATGCATCTTTGACCAACTTTGTGACAAGTAATGTTGAGCCAATTTGGTTATCACTGTATTTTATGAGGCTACGAAAAACTTAATGCAAGTTTGCTTCCTAGCTAGCTATGGTAGGTTTGACTTTTTTCTTACAAAATCATGCATGTAGCAATTATTTTTAACACATATATCTTGGTGTTTCGTGAATATTTTACTTTGTCAATCTTGTGCAATTAAATAGAATGATACTATAAACAACTAATTATAAAAATAAAAGAAGTAAAATAATTTCCTTTGAAAAGTACTGGCCTCATAGTAAAATGCCTACCTGATTCGAAAAATGACCTCTTGGTGTTATGGTTGTTTATTTCTTTACCTTTATATATAATTTTTATTTTTTATATTAGACGAAGTGGTAGTTTGACACACAATTGCAACTTCCTGTAAGTGTCACGTGTAATGATATCGTCATTGTCAATTGAGTTAGACCTTATCAAAATTGTGATTCATTCTTCTAAGAAATGAGAAATGTAGAATGAAGATTTCTAATTGACTTCATGAGAGAGACATCATTGTGTCTTCTTTGATTTCTTTCTCTTCTTTTGGTCAATACGTTGATAATTCATTTTTATTATAGTTAAAACGCTAATAATTATACAATGTGTATAAAACTATCCACATCGGAGTAAAGTATAAAATTACTGTAAAATCTTACAAATACATCATTAAACACAAAATTTACTCATGACTTATACATTTAACGGATCATGGTAACACAATGTAACTAAGAATGAATACTCACATTAGAGAGAATCAATACCCATCAAAGTACAAGATATGAAGATAAAATCCAAATAAAGAAAAGCAAGTACAACACTAGAGTGAGCAAAAGCCTTCAATCCACACCTCGGGAATAACATATTGCACCACAAAAGCTTTGAATCCACACCTCTCTTTCCCAAAAGTGAGCAACCTACATAGGGAAATTGCTCTTTAAACTTCAAAAATTGCTCACACACCCCAAAATTACCTTAATACCCTCAAATGAAGTTTGCTAACCAAATGCAATTGGCTCATGTCCCGGCTGCACTTAACTGCAGTTAGAGCCTGACGAAATATTTTTCCTTCCTCACTCATCAAAAGTAGTTGGTCATAATCAGTAGGGGTGTGCATATTTAAAAACCAAACCAAACTGAAACCATTACTTATGGTTCGGTTCAGATCCTAAACTTGTTTCCATTATAAACCATATTTTTTTACAAAATCAGTCTGGATCAGGTTCATAACCAATTTGCACAAAATTAAACTGTTTTTATTTTGATTCCATTTTGAAGCCAGAATTTGTATAAAAAAGATACAAATAAAATAACCCTCACCATAGAATTCATATTACAATTGTGCCACTCACCTTCTCCTTCAACCTTTTATCGCAAGTCCAGGAAGAAGCCATAACCATCACCGTCGCTGTCGCGGGATACCCCACCAGCTTGTCCCTTTCCTTCGTGCATTCACTATCGGAATCTCTCCCGCCACCATATCCATTTTCTGCCGCATATCCCATGTTGGGATCTCGTCCGCCGCCGAGCCATTCGTTAGCACGGAGATGCGATTTTGTCGGTGCGGAGCTGCGATTTCAAATTTATGGTACAAAACAACAGATCTTTGATTCGAATATTAACCTCTTATGCAACAAATAATTCAATTTCTTGATCAATTTTCACTTCACATGTTCATTTCTGCAACTGCATAATCTTCGATTCATGATGAAGAGAGTTTATGATTCGATTAGCCTTGAGATTGTTCTCTGAAAGGCTTTGTTCTTCATGAATGAAATTAAACTAGTTATAAAAAATTAAACCGGTTTTGGGAAACAATGATCCAATCAAATTTTTAAGTTTTGACATCCATAACTTCACATTGACACAAGTAAATTACGTTAGGGCCCCCATCGGTAGTTAACTACCGTTGGGAAAACCGGCAGCAGTTAACTGCCGCTGGCCTTGCCGTTGCTTTTTTCCCCCCAAAACCAGAAAACCCCTACCTCCTATTCACTTATCACCTTACCTCACCATTACCATACCTAAAAAAAAACCCATTTCCCAAATCTTGTGTCAAAATCTTGGTTCTAAATCATTGCTGATCGATTGCTAGGACGTTTCTACACACAATATGCATCAAAGAATAGGTATTGCAAGTTTTAACTCGTTTACATTTGAATGGTTTTGCTGTTTTTTTTTTTTTGTATTGTCACGAACTTGAACGACAGTTAACTACCGCTGGAAAGTCAGCGGTTGTTAACTGCCGTTAGACACTTAGAATAATTTGAAAAATTTGCAAATGGCAGTGCTACTGCTTAAATTTTTTCTTTCAATTTTTTTATTCTTTTGTTTTTTTTTTGTTTGATTATGTTATTATATGATATTAGAAACATGTTTATTGATTATTTTAACAATTATATGTTGTTTATTTATAGATATGGTTGAGAATGCGGGTGATGATCCAGGTGATCGAAAACCTAGTGTTGTCGATTCAACTAAGGTTGAAGCTTCCGTTAAAGTTGAGGCTTCAAACGTCAATTATGATGTGTGGAAACTTCGACAACGAAGCGGACACGACTCATTTTTTTCCGACCCGAGATACATGGAAAGATAAAGACGAATTGCTCGGTCAGGTTCGTCGACAAGCAAATAGGGCTGGATTTACGGTTATCATTAGAAGATCTTGTGAAGGTAGAAATGCTATGTTGGAGTTGGTTTGTGAACGGAGTGGCGAGCACAAAGTACCGAAAACAAAAGTGAAGCATGAAGCAACGAGATCAAGAAAATGTGGGTGTTTGCTCAAGGTGCATGGATATTCTTAATGGCGTTCACAACCATGAGATGGTGCCGTATGTAGCAGGAAACCTTCTTCTCGGAAGATTAATGGAGGACGACAAGAAGATTGTACTTGACTTGACCAATTCTTCGGTGAAACAAAAAAATATTTTGACAAATTTGAAGAAGAAAAGGAAAGAGTCCATGACAAATATCAAGCAAGTCTACAATGAACGTCATAAATTCAAAAAGGCAAAAAGGGGTGACTTGACGGAGATGCAATTTCTAATCTCAAAGTTGGAAGAGAATGAATATGTTCATTACGTAAGAGAGAAAAAAGGAAAGTTAAACTGTTCAAGACATATTTTGGACTCATCCAACATCGGCAAAGTTGTTTAACAATTTTCCGACTATTTTGATAATGGATTCCACGTACAAAACCAACTTGTATAGGATGCCATTGTTTGAAATAGTTGGAGTCACCTCAACCTATTTGATATATTCGGTTGGTTTTGCATTTATGACGTCGGAGAAGGAGGATAACTTTACTTGGGCTTTACAAATGTTGCTTAAACTTCTTGGACCAAATAGTGATATGCCTAAGGTGGTAGTGACCGACAAGCACACGTGTATGATGAATGCCATAGCAAATGATCTCCCCGATAGTAGTGCAATACTTTGTTATTTCCATGTTGGCAAAAATGTTAGATCAAGAATCATCACCGATTGTAAAGTTAAACTAAATGTTGTTGTGGTGTATGGGCAAAAGAAGTTTGTCGACGAGGAGAAGCATAGTAAGTTAGTTGATACTATATTTGATGCATGGGAAAAATTGGTTGAATCTCCTACTCAAGAGTTGTATGCGGGTAATCTATTGGAATTCCAAGATGCTTGTAAGGATTATCCAAAGTTTCTTCACTATGTTGAAACTACGATTTTGAAGCCTTTTAAAGACAAATTAGTGAGGGCATGGACAAACCTTGTGTTACATCTTGGGTGCAGGACCATGGACAGAGTTGAAGGAGCCCATGGTGTGGGGAAGGAATATTTGTCCACCTCCAAAGGTGATTTGGGTACTTGTTGGGAAAAAATAGATGAGATGTTGGCAAACCAATTTGGGGAGATACAATCATCGTTTGGTAGGATCGTTACGGTCTTGGAACATCGATACAAAGATGTCACTTTGTACTCCGGGTTGGGGGGTCACATGTCTAGACAAGCCATGAACTTTATTTTTGTGGAAGAAGAGCGTGCTAGGAAAACCTTGTGCATCGAGAAGAAAACTTGTGGTTGTGTTCAAAAGACGCCGTATGGCCTACCTTGTGCATGCTTGATTGCTATGAAAATCCATCACAACAAGCCCATTCCATTGGATGAGATACACCCGCATTGGCATAAGTATTATATGGGTGAAGAAGAAAGTAATGAAGATTTGTTTTCGGTCGCGGAGGAGTGACGTGGTATCCAAGAACGTCTCGAAAGAGTTCCGTTCCAAATGAAACTAGAAATCAAAGAGGGTTTGCGGTTGTTAGCGTTTCTGGAGACCACAATGTTGTCACCACCTCCAAGAAAGGTGCCAACCAAAGGAGCTCTCAAAAAAATCAAAACTACACCAAAAACGACACGTAGGATCCCATCTTCGTGGGAGACTATTGATTCTCAACATCCGGAAAGTCAATCTTCACCACTAAAATAATCTTCACAACCTAAAAGAAAAGGTGCTCGCATTGACATTTCTCCGGTTCCGGTTCCTAAGCCTAGCTTGGTTTCAAGAAATTATGATCCATCGAGTCCAATGTATTACATGCCAAAATTCATGAGACCATACATTGAGGGAATTGTGGATGTTATTGGCGATGGACATTGTGGGTTTAGGGCTATAGCCGAATCCGTGGGTTTGACGGAAGAAAGTCATGTTATGGTACGGAGAGCACTTATTAAAGAGTTGAAAGAGCATATGAACAAATACATCGAGATATATGCGAGCGAGCGCCGTTACAACTACATCTTGGATGGATTGCATCCTCCCAAAAATGCTAGTAGTTTTGCACCTCCTGACAAATGGTTGACATTGCCGGATATGGGACACATCGTTGCATCTTGTTACAATAGGCCGATGTTAGAGATGACCACCCTTGATATTGGAGTCTCAGAGACTTTTTTCCCACTTAGAGGTAGGCCTCCGGTTAACCCGAAAAGCAACA
>Ga0315914_1003100_pt1 | contig 25346 bp, 12 predicted proteins | sample MpolenodulesMG_FD_203920 | JGI IMG/M metagenome (GOLD analysis project Ga0315914, IMG submission 203920) | Medicago polymorpha root nodule microbial communities from Los Angeles, California, United States - elongated nodules | ecosystem: Host-associated > Plants > Roots > Nodule | place: USA... | reverse complement strand
AAATGATTCAATTAAATTGACTTCATTTCTAAATATTTTTGTTTGGATGGAGTAATTAAACATTTCATTGTCATCAGTTTTAGGCAACTTTTATAATTTTTTATTTTTTGGGCCAAATTTTAAATTCGGGGTCAATTTGCAAAATCCGGAAAAATTGAGGGGTAGATTTACAATTTCCAAAAAAAGGGGTCCAATTACAAATATTTGGAAATTTATTGGAGTCAATTTGAAAATTTAGGAAAATTTGAGGACTAAAATGCAAAATTTGAAAATTTATAAGAATGGAGAAATTTGAAATTCTTAGCTTTTGTGTGAAATTCTCTAAATTTAACTTGAACAAAATACTTCATGACTTTTCATCATTTTGAAAATTATCTAAATTATTATCCAAACAATGGAATTCACCAAATAGTATTTGAATTCCCTCATCCAAACACACTCTTTAGAGGGAGAATTATTTCCTCTCTAAGGAGCTTTGCTCTGGGATTACAGGGGTTAATTTTCTGTAATATATTTTTCTTTTCGACCAATAATACTAGTTTTCTTTTCTCTCTTAATTCAGGTTCCTATCAAGGCAGCAGCTACCAGGAAGGGTATTAGAGATTTGAATATAAAAAAAAAGTGTCGAGAATACATATTTAGATCAGTCAAATCTCAAGATTGAATTTTTAAAAAGTATATGGGCACTGTGGCGTGTGCCACATGTAGCACTCATGCATGCTAAATTGGCCTAATAGTTATAATCAAAAGAAGAAGAAGAAAAGTTATACGAGCCTGTTTGGTGCGCAGGATAAGGAGACAGGATATGATTAAAATATCCTATCCTGACTCAATCCGTTGTTTGATGCACCAACAGGAAATGATAAGTTTAACCTATTTCTAATCCTATCCTACTTATCCTTTGTTATTTTAATCCTTAATTTTTGGTGGGTTACAAACCTGATAGCATAACATTATCAAACGCGTGTTTACTGTTTCCTTCAAAACCCTTCTTTGACTCCCACCCTAAGCAATTCTTCTCCACCGTTTTTTTTCTTCTTTTGTTTCTGCTGCTTCTTTCCCACCCTCTGCAACAACAGTTATTCTATTTCCTGTGCATTTCATTTTAACAATTCACTTTATTTGTGTGTTTCGATCTTTTTTTTTTGTTTCAATATTTTTTTCTAATCTTTTTCTTTCTTGTTGTGCTTCGATTACGTTCAGAACCCAATCGATACTAGGCCTTCTTGTTACTTATTTATTCTTTAATTTATGTAAATCTAGATGTTAGTTGTTCCTTCTAAAATTGCTACACTGTATGGCGTTCCTTCAATCTCTTGTTACAATTGCTACCATGGTGATCGAGTTTTCAAGAATAATTGCTACTATGGTGGGTGGTATTTGAAGAAGATAATTCACGACCCTACTTTACTCAATTGCTTATATATTATTAAAAATTAAAGTTTAATTTTAAAAAAATCTAAATATAATTTTATCACTTTTTTTAGAGTAATTTTATCATTTAAGTATAATATATATCATATCATGTCAATATTGCACCAAACACATGATAGGATTAAATAATGCTATCATCTTTCTTATCATGTGTTAACCAAACATGGGATATGATAAGTGTTTATCATGTTACTATCCTATCATGTCATTATCCAGTTCATTATCATATCCTATCTCTATCCTATCGTGTGCACCAAACGGGCCCTAAGCCTCCATTTATTTTATTGTTGTTGGTTGGGTCTTAGTAATGTCCATTGTTTTTAGAGTTTTCTGCGGGGGATTTACCTCCTGGTTCAAGCCATAAGCTAGTTGCTTGAGCCTTAGGTAATAGTTTTAACGAGGCCCCGTAGTTGGCGACAATATGTTCCTCTATGAACAGACGAGGTGTGCCTTTAAAGCAGGGGGTTTCCTCATCTCACTGATTAGTAGAATCACGGTGACTGCTTGTGCCCTTCTTCTCCAAGAGTTAATCAATAAGGTAATTATATTGGGGACGAGGCCCCATATCTATTGTAATGGATTTGGTATGAGACTCCTTGTTGGTCGCTATTTTTTCTCCTTAGGTTTAATTCGGCTAGTTATGAGATTAGAGATGGCGTCTATCTGGTTTAAGTGAATCATCTGTAAGTAGGAACGAGTCAAGTATATATGAAGATGTCTTTAGTGTAACTGAACACAAGATAGGAGGGGGTGTTTATCTGGTTCAAATGAGGTCCCTATATATAAGAACAACCAGGTAGCTATCCAAAAATTAGTTATGCTTTAATGAATACGAGGTGGAAGTTGGTGGTTCCTTATGTATCTTAGAATGTTGAATCATGCCTTGTGCACCACTCCAAGGTGATACTTATTATGATGTGGTGCATGAAGTCGAATCATGTGTTGCACCAGGGACGGTTCTATGGCCCGGCGACCCTGGGCACTTGCCCGGGCCCCGGCCCAATTTTTTTGCAATTTCTTATGTAAATTCTTATGAATTTCTCATATAAATTCCTATAAATTGGGCAATTTCTTTAGATTTTTTTATTATTTGCTTGCAATTTCTTATGTAAATACCTATAAATGTGTTGCTAATTTTTTTTGCCCGGGATTTACAATAATCCTGGCTCCGCCACTATGTTGCACCACGTGGCATGACGAGGTGACCATCTCGATGGACCTTACCTTGACCCGTTTATTGATTCGTCGATAATCAATAACGCTCAATATCCTTAATTCATATGGATTCATACGCGTTAGTTGTTTTGAACCATAACCTATTATTACTGAGCTACAACTTTTCTGAGGAAATTGGATGTCTTCACTCTTCACCATCATGATGGTTTTTGCATTTTACAAATTGAGAGTCGGCATGCCGCATGCCCCCACACCCGAGCTCAGCCACAAAAACTTTACTATAAACTCTGACAACGACAAACTAAGATTGTACAATTGGTTTCCATTTTCGTACACTGATGTTACTCGAAACCACTAAACTCTTTAACCTTTTGTTTTGGAGGGAAAAATAATGCATCCCACTTGTGCGGGAAAAGATTGATTACTATTCCTTCCGTAACTTATTGGCATATCAATACCACTACCATATATGCATCTTTAATTTCTGGTTGACTAGACAGCGACCAAGGCCTCATTATTTGGAGAAAGACCAACACCTAATTTCATATTTGTATGTAAGTTAATTAATTTCATGTCTATTCCAATTTCATATTTGTGCTTTTTCTTACAAGTGGTGTTTTTTTTATTTTTATGACAATATTCAAAGTGTTGTCTAATATTAGATTTTTTATATCGTTACATGATTTTTCTCTGTTTTCTTAATTAATACATTATTTTACTTACTTTGATCTTTTGCTTAGAGTTGACAAGGCACAAAGTTACTCTAAATACTTGATGACAAATTTTGATAAGGGCACTAAGATGGATAGACTTTCTTTTTGGAGGTTGAGGTTTATATTTAATTAATCAAGTGGATTGACCATAATCTTTTGTTGGAGCTTAATATATTAATAATGTAAGTCCACTAAAGGTCAATGGTTCACTATGGTGAGGGATTAGGATTTGTTGCTGTAAATATTACACGTAGTTGTATGTTGTAGCACATCTTAACCGTAGATATAAGATTCGTCGGTCCAGATTTAATCACATTTTTACACAGCAAAATAATCTCAGCCATCAATTTAAAATTGAATGGCCTGAATCAGTTACAGTACCCTGCTGTAACCGTAGGGAATCTGATTCCCTATCGTGAGCACTCCATTAAAAAAAGTAGAAAGTAACATTATTCTTATAAATGTGTTTAGTCGTTTTTGAGATATCGAAGAACTTTTGAAAAAAAATATACTTAGTTTTAAAATTAAAAATTAAAAAATTAAATAGCGAAAAGTGGATAGTTATTGATAGTTGTGTACTCTCACATGAAATTGGGAAATTACATGTAATTTTTTTATCAAATAATCTATTGATTTAAAATTTACTTCTTAAAATAATTTTTTTATATCCGACCATTTATATCTCAATATTCCTGTGGATCGAGTTATGTTCGTGGGAATATCATATGTAAATTATATATCTGGAAAATCATATGTAAATTTGATTTATGAAAATAAATAATATTTAAGAATAATTTTTTTTATAAATTTATATCCAAATATTAAAATGTTATATGTTCAACCCACTTTGTCTAAAATATTTGTGGTTATTGTATATGAAGAAAAAATATATATAGCACGTACACTCATATTTGGCGGCAGGTCGGTATTGCATTCATCGTCAAATTTTAGTGCCTCAAGAAAAACATTTTGAAGAGATCTATGTAATACTCCCTTCGTCTTTTTTTTTCCGAGTAGTTTAAAAAAAAAATTGTCCCTAAATATAATACAAATTTTTAGATGTGTTAGCTACCCTTTTTTTTCAAATACATTTCTTATTAATACTACTAATTTGTTCTTGTATAAAAAAAAGTTATCATCAAATATATATTTAATTAAGGATAATTTAGTAATAATCACACACATTTGAGACAATTTTTCTTAACACCCTTAATTTTTTTTAGACTCTACTCTTTAAACTAATAGTTTTAATGGGTTTTATTTATATACACTAGCGAAAAGACGGACACTCACGTGCCCGTCTTTCCGCTCTTTTTATTGCGCTAACGTTTGAAAATTATGAACAGTGTTTTTTTATGAAATTTTGATTTTGATTAAAACTAAAAAAATATAAATGTTTGTTGCTTTCAAGTTATAAAATAATCAAATTAATCATGATTATTTATTTTAACGACACCGACAATAATACAATATAACAAAAAAAAATACAATCTAAATTCTTTTTTTAATGACATCGAGAACAATTTTATTATAGAAAAAGTTGTTTAAATGATGAAAAAGTAAATATAAATATATTCATCTAGTTTGTTACATTTTTTAAATGATAAAGGAAAAAAACAAACAAAAAATATATTTTTATATATTTATTACATGTGTTATTTGTATTGAAAATTAAGTGTATTATTTAAAAGAAAAAATTCAACCCAAAAATGCTGAAAATGGGTAGTTTTCATTATATATAGGATAGATAATCATTTAACGGTTACACATACATTCAATAGTGTGTTGTCATATCAATAGTTACACATACATTCAATAGTTTGCAGTCATATCAATTAAAAAGATGTAACAAGTCATATGTTGTTAGTTCGTTTAATGATGTTTTATATACCATTGCTACTCTATCGTGAATAAATTAAACTCAGTTTAATTTCTTAAATTAATCGTTTATCTTTCAAAACAGTGAAAGTATTATAAAATAAACTCTAGTTAATTGACTCTGGGGACACTTAGACAGTAGATCATTGGTTAAACCGCTTTGAATAATACCTCTTCCGCTTTATTATGATCAATGTCATTTTTTTACCTATCAGTGTCATATTTTAAGTCATATACACTTCTAAAGAAAATGATTAGCAATATTAAGGTCTATCATACAATTATGTGTGTAGTTTAAAATACACATTACTAGTATTAATTAATGTGGTTTGAAGGTAGTGGTGAAATAGTTAAATGAATTACTACTATTTAACTAAATGATGGTATCGTTAGAAAAGGTTGATAAATTGTTGCTATTTTACTATGAGACTTATAATGCAGGATGGTAGTATATGATAAAGAAATTAAATTATGAAAATTAGTTTAAACTTTTATATTTACAAAAGCAGCTATATGTACTAAATCTTTACTTTTGAGAAATTTCGTGGGTGTGTTTTGTGAGGTAAAAATGAAGCTGCATATTAAATTTGTTTCCCAGAATTTGGTGAAAATCACCTAGAACATATATAGTGGTGAAAATAGCCAACCACAATTAGTTGTGAATGGTTTGCTACAATTTTCTAGTTGGATGAGCATTTTCCTTACAAAAATTATAATATATTAGTCAAAAAGTTATAAAATAATTCATGATATGCTTCAGACTCAAAAAGAAAAGGTCCTATAAAATCACAACATAAATTAGGCAGTATTCTTGTACCGTCCTGAACCAATGGATGGGTTTATGTACCTTAAAAACTAACTCTATCAATAAAATAAAAACAAATTATATATTTAGCGATGATTGAAACTTCCTGTCAAAAAAATTGATTGTAACCTCTCACTCCCCTCAATTATTTATGTATTTGGCAGGTAAAACTACAGTATTCTAGAGTCTAGTTAAAAGAGATTTGTTTCTTATTCACTTTGGGTATTTAATTAGGACAAGCTCTCTAAAGTATATATATGTTGTATGGGCATTAGGATGCAAATCATGTGGTCCTCTTCTACTTACTTTAATACCACATTTTTAATTGCTTTACCCGAAAGAATTAGCTACAAATTGAAAGATTCCTTAACAGATCCTTTAGACCAAAAATATACAAAGGAAACTAAACCACCAACTTTGGAGAACCACCAATAATTTACGTTGCAAGTATCGTGCAAGTATTTCCTTGGGCAAAAAGAAATGAAAGTATTTTCTCCTCTTTATATCTTTCTCTCATTTACTTTAATTTAAGTTTATCTTTCTTCTCATGATGTATTCTAAAGCTGGACTCTTTGTATATATATATTCCTTTCAGTATTGTGCATGCATTCTAAGAAAAGGTGGTCAAAGAATAAATAAATTAAGTAATCTAAAAAAAATCAATGAATTAGATAAAGAAATAGAAATTGCAAGTAGCAAAAATTGATAAAAGAAATTAAAGCAACTAATTGTCTGTTTTATTAAAGCAGTAAAGGACGGCTAGAGAGAGATTTGTATTTAGATTGTATTTGGCTTCACGTAGCATGCAAATGTATGTGGACAATTTTAATTTGAGATAGTAGTTGGATGTGTGCTATCTCAAAAGTGGGCCATCTTTCACATGAAGATGCTGGTCAAATTGACTTTCATGGATCGTTTTTGTTATTTATCTTTGGATTAAGTTTTTATGCTTTGGATTATAACATTTTCTCTTTGAATTGATCACGTAATATTCATTTGGAGTTGGTGTGTTATCAAAGTAAATGGAGAACTAATTACGAGCATTCATGAATAAAACCTTTTCTACTTAAGACATGGAGACTTGAATTTGACCGATAATAACCAAATTATTTTTGTAGGATAACAATTCTATCCGATTATTCAGAAAAGTATCGTAATTAACTAGTCAAGGGTAATGACCTTCAGCACCATACGTTCCAAGATATTAACCAAAAGAAGTTTTGTTGCACCAAGTGAATTACAGCATAAAAATAGAAAAGTGAGCCTTTTTAAGAGTATATACTGATCTATATTTTGTTAGAAAACTTTAGATGAGGATATCTTGCAATTGTAAAAGATAATTTAATTTGATCCTCTATGTTTTTGAGGGATCAAATATTTTCCCGTCTAATCCAGAAATGTTAATGGGTACTTATTTAGTTTAAGACTAATTAATACATCTCTAACTAATAAAGAGAAAATTACATAAGAAGTATATACAACTCATAAACAACCAAACTTTTGGAGTGAATAATTAATTTTATTATTTCAAAGTAACGACTTCCTAAACACTTTCCATATGCGCCTCACCATCACCCACTTTAATTTAAACTATCATGAATTGATTTTCTTTTCTCTCTTCGCAAACCATCTATGTGATTGTCATTAAGTACTTATTAGTCCAGATACATGAACCAAATCAGGCATGTTAACTTTAAGTGCATGGAGACATGCTAGCTATTTTGACTAGAAAATTGCCTTGCTTGGAAAGTATATATAACGATATAGCACGGTTTTATATTCTTATTCTTATAATATATTATATACATTTTAGTTGCATATCTTTAGTTAGGGTGGCATTCATCCACTGCATCATAAAACTGTATGATATGTTTTTCATTCAAGGAATATTTCATTTAAATGACCGATTGTCACTACCACAGTTCACCCAAAAAAATATGTCACTGCCATTCCAAAATTAGGATACATTACTCTATTTATTCACCAGCGCCGCTTTACAACTCTCAAAGAGTGTCAATATCATCGTAACAATATTATCTTACGATCACTTAGTTCAAACTCATATTATAACTGTCCAGCAAAAGGCTACGAAAGGCTGTAATCAAACGGAAAATTGCACCTCTATAAAGGGGACTTTACACAGTCCCCAAAGGCGGTTTATTTAACCCTTAACCGCATTTTTACTCATAAACTAAATTGAGTGTCGAAGTGTCTGTAGGTACACCATCCCCTGTCGTTCAAAGTAACCAGCTCACCGCATTGGACGATGTTATGTTGGTCAGGTAAAATTAATGGCACCGTTTGTGGCAACCAGTTATTCCTTTCTTTTTTCTACCAAAATAACGAAACTACTCAAAAAAACCAAAATACATTCACATTTCAGAATGGCTGACATTGCAACCAACCAACACGTAAGTGAAATTCGTCACGTCAACCACAATGAAGAGTCTTTGACTCCATCTCCAGTCGAAACCCCTAGGTTGGAGGTCAACCCTCAACCAATGCAGCTGATGATCCGTCCATGTGAGGCCCTAACTATAGGTTCACCTCTTCCAACAGTCTGAATGAGCACAATCTTCTCTACGATGTGTTGCTCAACAACATTATTCGAGCCCTTCATCACCAAAATAAGGTGATCGATGGGAAAAACAAGAGCATCAAGGACATGGAAGAATCTTCAGCTTAAGAAGCACAAGGAAGATCTCTTATCCCTAGGCAAATAGTACGGTCTCCTACTCCCTAACATCACAGACTGGGATGGAGCCCAACTCCATAAAACCATCGAGATAACGACACAAATGAAGGCGTACTTCCAGACGTTCATGGTCGTCATCGTCCTCTTATGATAATTGGCCAGTTCATGGAACGTTCATTAGAAAGATCAAGGAAAATTGAATCCCCGTCGGATTAGAGAAGCCCCCTCAGACGAAAACATACGACGGAACCTCTGATCCAGACAAGCATATCAAAAACATCAAAGCTGTGCTCGACTATCGCAATATTTATGGTAAAATATCCCCTGAAGTAACTTCATCAATTCTTGGGGGGGACTCTGCCATGAAGTCAATGCACGTTTCACAACTTCGAGGACACAACCTAAATGGTTGCTAGCCACGAGGCCGTAGTACAAGGGAAAAATGAATCTCTCTAATATTACATCGAGAGAGATATAACAAAGAAGTTGTATAAGTCTGAGTAGTTGATGAAAAAATGAGGATCTATTTGATTGAAAAAGGTCCACGACCAGGAATCGATTTCAAGAATTTGGGGTGGATGAGCCCTGTTCTCTGGATGATTTCATGAAGGTTGCAATAACTACATCAGGTATGATGAGAAGATATACGATGACAACTTGAAAAATCGGAGGAAGCAAGATTTTCAAGTTTAATCCTCCTAGAGGCCACTTTTGAAAAAGAAAGAGGAAGGAAATCCCTAAAAAGAAGGTTGGTGAACCATTGGCCGCTTTGCTGAATACACACCTCTTGCGGTGTCGAGGAATAAAATCCTCGTTGAATGCACCTCTGCATATTTCAAGAAGGCTGGAATCAAATTCCCAAAAGCTGCTACAGCAAAAGCAAGAGCAGACAAAAGCAATTACTATCAATTCCAAAAGTGTCATGGTCACACAGCTGAGGATTGTATCTATATCAAGGATACCATCAAAATCCTCATACAACGAGGAAATTTGAGGCAATACAAAAAAAATGTCTCACTTGAAAGAAAAAAGGTAGAATCCCCTTGTCTGAAGAAAACGAATGAAGATTGTCATCGAAGGGGTGACAGTAAAAAATTTCTTGAGGTGGCTATAGCAGTTGATCGTCTCGAAAACTTCCCCTATTTTCCAAAAAATATCGAGTTAACTCCTTACTCATGCACTTGCGAGCAAACTCATTTTACCCATGTAATTATAGGAGGGGGAATAAGTCATACTACGATACACATGATCAAGAGAAGGTTCGAGGAATTGTTAAACACTGATCAACTCGTCGTGACTTCGGTCAGAGATTATGGACTCCATTTGCATTCTATGACAATAAATTGCATGGTGGAGTGTCAAATGCTGCAATACCACAAGTCATTCAGGCATACATGGAAAACTTTGATGTCCGCAGAGTCCTAGTCGAAACAGGGACTTCCTATAACAACATGTACACTAGCAATTTTGAAACTATCCAGCTGACAGAGACAAATCTGATTCCCTATGTTGGATATGAGCTATATGGATTTAACATCTCCTTTACCAAATCCTAAGGTTATCTTATATTTCAAACTCCTAATCATATTCGGAGAAGGAGAAGCAAGAAAACCTGTGAAGGTATAATTTCTGGCCTTGGACTGCAAGTCCCTCTATAATTATTTTAGGGATATTCGTGTGCTTTTAAACATAATTATTAACATTTATCTCTTTATTTCTCTTTTTTCTGTTATATCAAATAATGCATTAAATCTTATTCATTATCCACCTTTTTTTTTACTCACTTTCGCTTATATCTTTCTCTCTTCTCACTTTCTCTTCACATCTAACTCTTAGGCAACCATCAAACGTCTTTTCATTATTCCAGCTTAGCTTAAAGTGAATAAAAAAACATTCCTACAAAGAAAGAAGAAAATTTCTTTTCCCACAGCTACACTTAACTACCGTTGGCTTGACTGCACTTAATTGCAGTTCCAGGCAGAGAATCAATTGTGATTTTACGTGTTTCGGTCGAAAAATCAAATAAATAGAGCTTATTCGGATTGCTACGGAACTTTACAGATTCTCTATATGTATTTTTATAGAGGTGTTTGCAAAAAACCAGCTTAAAATTCGATTTCTAGATCGATGTTTTGATGTTTTGGTTTCTTGATTTTAGGCGCGTTAAAAATTCATATTTAATCCTTTGGTTGTCCGAAAATTCTATTTTTTGTGGGAAATGTTTTTTTATGTCCTTAACATGTGTACAAAAAATAATGAAAAAAATTCAATCTCTATGTAACTTTTTTGCACGCGTACTTTGGAAAAAAAATTATCATTTTACGTGTTTCGGTAAAAAAAATCAATGTAAATTGAGGCTCAGTCGAAATACTATAAAAATTTGCAGATCCTCTGTATGTATTTTTATAGAGGTGTCTGCACAAAAACAGCTCAAAATTCAATTTCTAAGTCGATGTTTTGATGTTTTGGTGTCTTGAGTTTTAGGCGCGTTAATATTTCATATTTAATCTGTCACTTGTTGAAAAATTCAATTTTTTTGTGGGAGACGTTGTGTTTTTTGTCCTAAACATGTGTGCAAAAAATTATGAAAAAATTCAACCTCTAAGTCACTTTTTCGGACACACACTTGAAAAAAATTTGCGTATTTGTGCGGTTCGGTCAAAAAATCAAAATGAATTGAGACTTAGTCCGAATTCTAAGAAACTTTACAGACACCTCTATAAAAATACATATGAAAGATTTGCAAAGTTTTGTAACATTCTGAATAAGTCTCGTTTTTTTATTTTTTTTCGACTGAAACGCGCAGAATCCAAATTGATGTTTTGCTAGAAACCTCACTTAAGTGCAGCTAAACCAGTTGTAGTTAACTGCAGCTGGAACCAGTGGTAGTTAACCACGGCTGGAAAGAAAGAACCATGTGTTTTTAGGAAAAAAAACACATGTGAGAAAAGCAATTTTCAAGAAAGAACGACAGAGACCAACAAACAAAGAAAGGCCCAATTGGAGAGCAAAAGCCCAATAGTGCTTAATAATTTGTGAGTACACCCCACAATCCTCAAATTAAATATATTTCACATGGCTTTCAAGCTCATAAGATCTAAGATCTCTATTTATAAAAAAAAAAAACTTATTCTCAGAAATGCCTTCTAATTAACTAGTCAATTCTCTATCTATTCCATCTTAGTTGCCAATTTTTTGATAAATATTTGTCTTCATTTATATGTAATTTTTAAATTTTAAGATTACATTGATTGCTTTTTTATAACGTATATCATTACTTTATCGATCATTTTAAACTTACATTGACGAAGATATGTAGTAAAAGAATGAGGTGAAAAAAATATAATGATACTTTTTTCCTCCATTTTATGCATTTCTCACGTGTCCTATTTTTTTCTTAAGAAAACAATTTTTCCCTTATTTTTGTGTGGAAAAATAAGTTTTTCACCAACTCGGATTATAAAATCAAAACAAATAAGTAGTTTAGATTTTATAATCTGAACACCACAAATAGTAAGACACGTTTCTTATTTTTTCAGATTACAAAATTCGAACTACCCCTGTAACTTTTGTTGTTTAAAGAATTTAAAGAAAAATCAGTTTGTATATATAATTTGATCTGTATCAACTGAGACATAAATAGATAATAGATAATTTAATTTAAGTCTGTCTGAGAAAAAACCAACAGTCAAGAATGTAGCATAAGTGTACCATCTTCCGAGTTGTGTGCTATTGACTTTGATACATTTGTTCCATTGACCCACCCACTTCCAACTCCGGTCCTCTAAAGACTGCCGAAGCCCACAAATGTGGCTACATGTGATTCACATTATAAATTTAACACCCACATGTACATGTTTTTTTTCTACGCACACCCCCTACAAGTAAGTAACTTACACACTTGATGAAATTGTTTTTAATATAACAAGCTTATATTAGCATAGGTTATGATGAGTGAATCTCCAAAGTTAAATACACCGAAATCAGTATATAAAGGGGCGGCGGCTGAGGACTAAGCAGCCCAAACGAGGGTATTAATCTCAAAATTTAGTGTTTTTTTATGCGCACTTTAAATTTTGAGTTCGAAAATGTAGAAAGCAAATTTTGAATCCTATAACAACCAAACTAAAGACTTCAACACGTGATCAGAGGTTAGTAATAGTGCGAAATTTACGGTCTTTAATCTTATTCAACTACGAATAAAAATATGTGCATGTGTTTGCTCGATTGATTATAGGTGGTCTTCGAAATGATCGATCAAATCACATGCTTACAAGACCTTGGAGAGACCGAGAGGTTTCCGAAAACAATACCAGTAAAGCATGTCCTTCTTAAGCAATTCGGTAAACACTTGGTACCTTCTTATGCAATTCGGTAAACACTTGGTATACATTCTTAAAACAACCTTGAAATAGCAGAACATAAACATGGCAACATAAAAAAGAAACCTTAAAATTACAAACTTTACACCAACTTCAATTTTTGGATACTTAAATAGGTCTCACAGTACACGTCACTCATTTATAATTTTTTAATAGTAGTACCTAATAAACATTCAATTCCTCCAACTCAACACTTCAGACAAATGTCTTAAGCGGAACTTATTAATCATATATCAATAACTTTATATTATTACATTTCAACATTATAATAAAATGTTAGTCTCACTTAAGATTTGAGGTCTTCGTTGAGACCTTGTTCGTATTAGATACTCAAAATAATTTTTCCCCTCATATATATCAAATCAAATCTTATAATGGAGAGAACTCATAGCTTTATTTTAGCCTGTTTTAAGACTGAATATGATATGATGGTTTTCATGTGGGCTGCAAAAGGCTAAATCCGATGGAGAAAATGCATCATCGAGTAAGATTAAATGTGTATGTTATTAATTTGAATATAAAAAATAGAGAAAACAAATAAAACACAAGAAAAGTTTAGTACGTTAAAAAAAAAAGATGAGGCAGATAGGTAATGGGGAGGAACTAGAAAGTTAAAAAAAGAAAAATGTTAACTCTGTGATCTACAGGGAAAGGAGAGTTTAATAATCAGGGTTTTGATCGAAAAGTAAGAAAAGTTTTGTCAATAATTGTTTCAAAAAAAAAATACAAATTTTAAAATAGAGAGATTAAATTAAATCCTTATTTATAGTCTTTTAAATAGGCTTTTATAGGACACAATTAAGTCTCTCACTCAACCATAAAATAAATCGATTATATTTATTAAAAATTAAAATGAGAACAACTTACACAGAATCCTCTATGTTTTTTCCATCTAAATCCCCTACAACTCACCAAATTTTTGGAGAAGATGCTTGCCATAAATCAAAAACTTGTGACAAATAAAAAATTCCTCCGTATGGATCCTTGTATTTGAATGTTTGGGATGCAGAAAATGGTAGTATGGTACTCCCTTCGTTTCTAAATATAAGTAAATTTTACTTTTTAGATTCACTCAATTAATGATATATATGGATGGAGTAGTAGTTAGCACCAGTGACATTGGCCACACCACCATATTTAGACAGAGTGATAATAATTGTCGCTATTTTGGTTTCTTTTACTTGGATTTAATTGCAAGGGAAAAAGTAGAAGTTTAAATTGGATCTAGTGTCCTAATTAAATTACCATTATCGAAACAGTGAAGAGTATATACAACACTAAACAAACAAAATAAAAAACGGCGAAAAGAAAAATCAGAAAAGAGAATCAGTGCATATCTCATATCGATTGATTGCAACTACCATTTTAGTATAAATTTTGTAGAGCTTTGTTTGTTATGATTATTAAAGAAAATAATCATTTTTAAGAGTTTTACATTTGTTTATTACAGTTTTTTTTTTAAATAAAATTTAAAATAATTTAAAAATAGCTTCAAATGAGAAATGTTAAGAACAATTTCTGAAAAAATAGATTTTTTTATAGGAGAGAGAAAATATGGTTTAAAAGATTGAACTAATTTTGTGACAAATTTTTTTTTATACAGTTGTATTCAAACAAACTAAGTTATTCGTTTTAAAAAAATGATTTTAATTACAGTAAACAAACGCAAAATAGATTCTTATTTTTCATAAAATTTCTAAAATAAAATCTCTAAATTATTTTATGTCAAACTCACTTTTATTTTAGGGTTAATAGTGTTTTACTCCTATGTAATATTGGTCATTTCCTGTTTTCCCACCTGTAAAATTTTTGTTTTGATTTACCCCTTGTAAAAAAAAATTGTTTTAGAATACCCCATAATAGATCATTCAAAAACGAAAATTTTTGCAAAAAAAGAAGAAAAAAAAATTGGTTTTTGAATGACTTATTAGGGTGTATTCCAAAACAAATTTTTTACAGGGGGTAAATGAAAAATAATTACAGGGGGGAAAACCGGAAATGACCTATATTACAAGGGGGGTAAAGCACCACTAACCCTTTATTTTAATCCATAACAATCAAGCCCTTATTTTAAATTAGAATATTATGCATATTTTCTTATGCGTTGGAGAGAATGCAAATGGAGAAGACACAAGGATAGAATTGTGCGTGAAAATGAGTTGATGCTCTCATTTTTATTTTCAACAGATCTAAACCATTAACTAAATTTAATAACAATTTTCTTTTTGAACAAACCAAAATAAAATATGATATATCAAATAAAGTGGTTCATCTCGCACAAGGTGTGCGAAAGAGAACCACCCAAAAGTATTACAAAGTTAGGTTACTGATACCACAACACAAAAAACGGCACGAAAAGAGAAGAAACAAAACAAGTTACAACATAACACCCATACAAGATAAAGTGTGCCGCCTCCGGTCAGTGTAATTGTAGGCGAAAGTATTCAGACTAGCCTTTAACCATTGATAAGACACATGTTTTACGTTATCTGTTATTTGATGAAGATCTAAAGCCTTCTGACTGAAAACTCGATTGTTCTTTTCCTTCCAAAGTACCCAGACACACGCAAACCATAACAATGTCATGAAGGAATGAGTAAATCGCGATAACCCAGTAATGTGACTGAACTAATGAAAGTGGTCGTGGACCCTGGCTGTAGCAACAAAAGATATACCTAACCACTAGAAGACAAGTACCCACACACGACCAAATGTCGCACAACTCTAAAATAAGTAACCTACAGTCTCCTTAGCATCGCAACCTCTGATACACTTGTTGTCGTCATGTTGAAGCACGCAACGCCGCACAAGATTATCTTTTGTCGGTAGTCTGTTGCGAAGAAGTCTCCAAGCGAACAGTGACACCTTCAGCGGAACATACTTGTGTCAAACATCATCGAACATACCCTTGCAAGAGGTTCATCAACAGTTGTGAGAAAATGATAGGTCCCCTTAACGGAATAACCGTTAACGGGGCCTAGAAGCCATATCCACCTGTCAGTAATAACATCCTGCAAAACAATATTATCCAGCAAAACAGAGAACTCCCTAACACATTCCCCCTCCCAAGCTAACAGGTGCCTCTTCCACATCCAGGCACTGCCCCCGTCATGCCACCCACCCCTCACCATCTCCTCCACTGTCGCCCATTTATTTGACGCCAAAGCGAAAAGGCGAGGAAATCTAACCCGTAAGGGAACACCTCCTACCCAATTGTTCGTTCAAAAGTAAGTGGTACCTCCTTCACCAACCACCCGACGAACGTTATCATCAAACCAACTTCCGACTCCCAACCCCACACCTTCACGGATACCCACCACCATCCGCTACCAAATGGAGCTCTCCGACCCCTCCCCCCTCCCTCAAATGGCCCCCCTTCCTCCCTGTACCTTGATGAGTCAATAAATTAGTGTTTTTAATATGTTATTTGAGTCTATTTTATTTAGATTTGATTTAGTTTCATTTAAATATTATTTCCTTTTAGAATTATTTTACTTCAATTGCAAATTATTATATTTCATGAACAAATATCTAAAGATTTAGTCTTGGAGCAAAAGAAAGAGGATTAGGAGTTGATTCGGGATGAAAATACGAAATATGGGACAAAAATATGTCACTCCCCAAGTCAGAGACTTGGCACGGCCCGTGCCACCAGCAGCACGGCCGTGCCAACCTCCAGAGCCCACTTTTGCTGCTTCTGCTTCATGGACAAGCTACCTATTAGTTTAGTTCTGACCTAAAAGCCCGTGGTTTCTTGTGGAACATTCTAGTGTTATATTTCTTAGGGCTTAAGTCATTGTAAACTATAAATAGAGTAGCTAACTATCACAACAATTCATCTTTTGTTATTGGAATTCAATACTGACAATTGTCTTTCTTAATAAAAGTTCTTCTTTTACTTTCTTGTTATTTATTTTATGTTCTTATTCTCCTCTCCTATGGCTGCGATGATCATGAGTGAGTAGACCTTTTTTCTCTTGGGATTGTTGGATAAGTCTAATGACGTAATCCTAATCAAACCAAGCCATAAACCCTAATTTTATATAAATCTACTTTCTAATCTAATTCACCGTTTTTATAATGAATTAACAAATGTCAAACTCATAATGCGATATCGGAGGGTTAGTATTTGTTAATTCATCAGCTCAAATATCAATTCATAATGCGAAAGCGGAGCTTTGATATTGGAACAAGTGAATTTAGACAAGGGTTGCGAAACATGAGAATAGTCTAGCAAACCCTGAGACATATAAAGTTTCCTTCTTCAAGGATTCCAATAGAAATCAACCATGAGAATAGGCGTGGTTGCTAGAGGAACACACTCACTGCACCTCGAAAGAGGCTTTGATACGCTAAAGAAAAACTTGTCTTTAGAAAGTTGGTCGAATATAAAGTTATGGTTTAGGGTTTGTTTGTGAAGGATTCGTCACTACGACGAACCAATAATCCCAATACGCTTTTTATTATTATTGTTTTTAACCCTTAAAAACCAAATCTCTACAATCAAACTTTCTTCTAATCATCTCTTAAAAGTTAATTAAATTGAACAACTCCCTGTTGGAACGATACTTTATTTTTACTACTTCGGTGAAACCGTACACTTGCGGTTTTGCTCATCATACCTTACCTTTAATACTTGATACCAAAGGTTCTCCCTATCTTAAAGCATCCTCCAACACCATTTACATAAAAGCGAAATATTAAATTCACGCAGCTTTCTATCCCCAGCCCTCCATCCTCCTTAGGTAAACAAATCGAGTCCCAATCGATCCAAGCAATTTTTCTAAAATCCTCACCTTCATATCCTCCTTTAATGACAATTTTTTAACGAGGGATTTAATTAAGCCATCACCCCAGAATTCACCTAATGATGTATATTGGTTCAAAAATAAAAATTTAGCTAGTAACCAACTAAAGCAACATTTGAGTTTTCCTCACCCTTCATAAATTAGGATTTGAATCCTTTAAAGTGAGAAAATGTAAAGTGAGATAATCAATATTATTATTTTATTTCTAAAAAAAATATTATTATTTTAATAAACACGCCATTTGATATGATGTACTTATGGTACTTATATTTAATTTGTTAATTAATGTTGATATTATTCACTTTACACTCTAAAATAAGTTGTTCAATTTAAAGGACCATTACCTCACAAATTCAAACGCTCGAGTAACAAACCTAAACCATTTTTAAGGAAGACAAAAAAATGTTTAAAAAACAATTAAAGTGGGTCTAAAAATATTTAAATACTATCCAGAAGTCATAGAATGTCGAAATTGTTAGGCCGGATGCCATGACTAGGGTTCGAACCCGGTACCTTCACTTGTGAGTTTATATTGGCTTTGTCATTTCGTCTAAAAAAAAAAATTAAATACTAACATTAATTCTCCTACTATGATTTTTTTTTTCTTCACATTCAATGAAAATATTTATTATTTAACAATTTGATTTGAGGTAGCTAGAGTTTAACACCTTTTAAAATAACTAACTACTTTGTCTAAAAAAAACTTTTATTAGACATCAATAATAACCATTCATCTGCATGACTTTATATGTGATTAAGATGAAAGCCAAACATTCTTAATAATCCAACGGTTTATAAATTTATTTTCTTTTTGGTTAACAAAACTCACTTTAAAATTAAATAAAAAAAAAAAAACCGTTCACCCGAACCCTAAGGTGCCAGGTCTCTCTATATATATAAACAGGTCTTTGCTTCGCTTTACCTCCCACAAACCAAACGAAGCCAACCCTTAACTTTCCTTCATCTCTCGTTTCTTAGTAATCGCCTTGTGGCCATAATAATCCCCAATTTCATTCATTGTTGTGAATGGTAGAAACCCTAAGCGATTCCGATTTCATGCGCTTCTCCCTTTTCAAAACAAGGGCGAGCGCTGTTCTCATTCCGGTTTCCTCTGCAATCGCTTTCGCTTTCGCTTCCTGCAAACAAGGTTGGTACTACCGCTGCCTCGGCGTCGACCCCTGAATCATCCATTCCATTCAATTCAATTTCCCCATCCACAATTTTGTTTTCTTTCTTTTTCAATTCGGTGAATTTTTTATTCCTTGCGTATTGTTCAAATTTTTGGTTGATTGAAAAACAATTCGAAAAGATGTTGTTGAGCAAGCAAAAGAAGAACCAGAACGCCAAGAATGCGAGAAAGTTGTTGATCAACATTAATGTTTTGGGCAGCGCTGGACCGATTCGATTTGTGGTTAGCGAGGGAGACCTTGTTGCCACAGTTATTGATACTGCTCTCAAATCCTATGCTCGTGAGGGAAGGCTTCCTATCTTAGGAAAGGATGTTACAAGTTTTGCTCTTTATTGTCAACACGTTGGATCTGATGGTAAATTCTAATTTTCATAACTTTTGTTGCAATTTTCATTGTTGAATTGGGTAGGAAAAAAATTGGTTTTTTATTTGATTTTGTTTGAAATTTATAACCAATAATGCTTTTGGTGTTGTTTGTTGTTGGTTTTGAAGCTTTATTTGTTATGTTACCATTGAATTCAAATGTGTTTTTAGTAATAGTATTGAAAATATGTTTATATTTAGGAGGAATTTTCATGTTTTGGGATTAGGGATTCTGTGTTTTAGACTTAGATCATGATGTTAAATTGGATTGGTAGATGTGAGAGCAGCTTTTATGCAAAGTTTCTGATTGGTGTCTTTTGTTTGGTGATTTTGCAGCTCTGAGTCCACTTGACACCATTGGATCACACGGAGGAGCTCGGAACTTCATGTTATGCAAAAAGCCAGATACAACCATCGGAATGGTCAATGGCGATGGAACGACCGCATTGGCTCGCCGCAGGAGTGGGAGCTTGAAGAATTGGTTCAACAAGTCTCTAAGTTCAGTTTACGTTCTCATTAGCTAGAGAACTTTCTTCTTAGAAAATAACTATTTGATATAAGTTACTGTGATGTGTTTTGTGGTAACAAATGCAATGCAACGTTTAAATTCGGTCACTTTATGTTCTCATTAGCTAGAGAACTTTTTCATAGGAGATTACTCTTTGTGAAAGTTTATGTTGTAGCTAGAGAACTTTTTCACAGGAGGTTACTTTTGTGAATTTAGTTTCAGCTTGATGAAATAAAATTTGAACTTTTGGTTTTTAGCTCTTTTGCTTGTTCTTGAAGCTGATAAGCTATATTGTATGTTGATCCCTCGTTTCAACATCTATAAGATTAATATTTTATTCTAAAATGATAACGTTTATTTTAAATTCTGTTTGTTTGAGTCGGTGATTGTTGTCAAAAATTCGATGGATATACTCGTTATGCTGTAATGAAACGTGCAAGTTCGATCTATTGGTGTGCTGTGCAACGCAGTATATTTATTTTATAGTCAACAAAAGTGTCACTGTGTATCAGCGGGAAAATTGTTTTAAATTAAGGATAAGTATTATGAACATGTCGAAATTCAAAGTTGTTGGAATATATCATTAGTCTAAAATATCAAGCATGAATTGAACGGTGATAGTTGGTTAGAACCTTGGGCACGCCAGTCAACAAATAGTTGAAACTATACCATGTTGCTTATCAAATTGTGAATATATTCTAATATTTTATGAATCAGCAGCTGTTTCTGAACCGAATATGAATTGAAAACGCACAGATTATATTCTTAATTTATTGTTAAAATCAAATTCAACTTTGCCACAGGCTGTATCTATTCCTAGCGGCTTTTCTTGGACTGATTCTGTTTGACCTATTAGGCTGAACAGAGAACCGAATGGTATAGGAACGGTCCAGAAGCTGCTGCATAAAACTATTAGATTCTTTTGCTTCTAATACATGATTCATGATATATAATATTAGGATTATCATGTCATATTATTATGTGCTGAAAGGTATTTCTGGAAAGAGTAATAGAACCCTTTTATTATAAGCACATAAAATTGATATCTCAAATTGGGTATTCTTAATTATATGTCTGACAGGTGTTTAGATGCTGCTATTGATTGGTGTAGGGAAGAGAAATTATTAGGCTCACAACTTAAATGGCAACCGATTCTAGTACTTATTTCCATAGTTATAGATCTCAAAGTATTTATTCTGAAATTTATTTAAAAGCAGATTTGGTAAAATTGAAATGCAAGTCAAGGAATCAGGTCCCAAATCAATGGCTCAAAGGAGTGACCGGTACGAAAAGAGTTGGCGCAAAAAATTGGTAAATGCAAGGCTCAAATGAGAGACTGGTTGGGAAATAGTTGGCGCAAGAAATTGGTAAATAAAAGGCTCATAGAGTAGGGATGGTTTCCAAATCAAGAATGATTTTTCCTTCCCAAAAAGAACTACATTGATTAGAGATTTTAGAAATGGGTATGTAGTACTAATTAGTAGGATTTGACAAGTGTCCAAAATGTGGATTTAGTCACACTTTAAGTTGAAGTTCATAGTGATCTATACTCTTTCGAGTGAGAAAATGATTTTATGGTGTTGATTCGATAATAAGGAGCATAATTCAACTTTAAAAATCACGTTAAAATGCGAGAGTTCTTCAAGTTTATAAAAATTATATAGGTCATATCTCTAAACAAATGTAATGATTCAGGTAGTTTATTTTATAACGTGCGTTGTTTTAAGTATGTTATATTACTTAGTTACTAAGTAATTTTTGTAGTTATATAAGGATTATATAGCCCATAAAAATCAATGAAATTATAATCAATATCTTCATGTTTTGTCTCTAATTTCTTCCTCTAAATTATGTCGTCTAACCCTATTCGAATTGAATCGTATTGCCCAACCCCTCTACCCAAATTGTGTTTTGAAATTTGCTATGCAAGATGGAGTGTCCCCCTCTCGTACCCTATTTGATAGTTCCCAAACAAGGAATGGGGTGGGGGAACGTGTCAGGTAGTATTAAGATGTGAGCATGTGCTTGATTCCATTCCATTTGAAGTATTACCATTTTCTTGTGGTTGCGGATGATGATACGCGAATCTTTGACGGTGACAATGGGAGGTTGTTGTTCTCTTTGGCACTATATGGTAAATTTTGCTCGAATTTTACTGGTTATAAATGCAGCATTATTTCTTGATTGAATAGTACAAGTGTATGGAATAAAAAAAATTGAGTATGAATTTGACTAAAAACATATTGAGCATAAGTAAATAAAATTAAAATGTCCATAACTCCTAACTCAAATGATAAAATGCAAATTGTTAGACGTCGTGATTGGGATACAAACTCTGGTCCTCCCATTTGTATGTGTGAATTTCAATAGTTATTTGTCATTTCGGATATTTTTAAAAAATTAATAATTATTACAAAATAAGATTAACTTATATACAATGGACAACGTAAAAAAAAATTATACGTAAAGATATTTACTAACAAGTATTTATTTTTAAAGAGGATATTTACTAACCATAATAAGTGACATCATGATTTGATTGCATGTGTAAAAAAAAACTGTTAGATTATCTATGTATACAGATTAAATTCTTTCTAATTTAAAATTAGGTTGAAGTCTATAAGTTGCTAGCTTTTTTATTACATGAGATAAAGTGGAAAAGAGAAAGAAACTGAAGATGAGGGTAGAAAACACCTATGACATATCCAACAAGAATTGAGTAAAGCTCGAACGGAGGAGCGTTCTCAAACAATATGACAATACCAAGATCTTTAAAACATGCATCTCATCAAATTTGAAGACTATGTATCATAGTCATTATCACAACATGACGAATGTTGGAGTAGCCGATACTAACATAGTCACCCCATATAAAATTTCAAGTATGATCCCTTGCTAACCCTTCGAATCCGGCAACACTTGAGTTAGTACGCACTCCAATCTCTTTAATTTGTTGATTTGAACTTGTCAAAACAATCACATAAGCACTTTTTAACAATAACATAAATAGATGGGAAAGGATAACTTTGCAAATGTTTCATAACTTTAAAAACTAACTAGGTAAGAAAATAAAAATAAACTAAATGGCTAATTTATTAAAAACATCTAACTTAAAATCCGGTCCGTCTAAATATGATTTACATTGGATAAATTTTCTGGCTCGTTCAACTCAAAAATTAACATTATTAAATAGCAATGATACCTTATCATTGAAAAATATAAGAAGGGAAAAATATCAAATTATAATAATATTTGTTATGATTAAAAAGCTAAAACAATAAATAATATGTAAATATTTCAAAAACAATAATAAATAAATAATATATTAATGTAATCTCTCATCTTAATAAAAAAAATATGTATTAAAATTTACATTTTTTTTCCTAAGGTTTGATTCAATTTTTTAAACCAAAATCTATAATCTAATCCGATATATGTGCAATTTTCGCAAAAGTATATAGATAATATTCAATTTATGTGGGTATTTATTCATTGTTTTTCTAGAGGTGCGTTTTTTTTTATACATTGGATTTGCTGTTTTGATTAAAATCAATTTGAATAGGGTAATGATACTTCCATTTTACTTAACATGAGGATAAAGAAAATAATCTCGTGAAAAATATTGATAGTTATTGGCCACCAAGCGAAAGCAACTGCGAAAAAGAAGTGTACGGCAGGCAAGTCCTTTGTACCTGAAATTATTTTATTTTTTTTAATGTCGTGATCTTTGTACTTTTGCACTATCTTTTGCAATCGAGGGTTGTTTTCTTTATTCGATAAAAGGCTCATATCAGATATCTATATTTATTTCCCAAAAAAATAATAATATCTTTTATTGGGCCATGCAAATGCAAGGAAATGTCTTATTCACTTGCAGGAGTGTAGGAAGTGGTCTACTTTCTCTAAAAAAAATTACCTTACACCCCTAATTTTTATGTATTTTTCATATGATATGCATCAATGAAAAAAATCAGTAATGTGTAAATTTGACCAACACATTTAGAAATAATAAGCAGTTTGATACACGGAAAGTTGATACAAACTAGAATGGTTGTTATCATTAGTAGATCATATTTAAAGACGAGACCAAGAAGAAGGAATACACAATTAATCATGGATTGTGGAAGGGGTGAAAAGTATAAGTCACGAGAAAGCTTAACTATAACTGCCACTAAAAAGTGTGGTTATCACTTATCAGTTTCAACTTTGAGCAAGACCGTTGAAGATGATCTTAGACGGTCGATTATAGTAATATGAGTATACAATCATGAGTTAGCTCAAGATTGGTTGGTCATTTATTCTTGGGACCTTTAAATGAAGAAGAGTTAAAACACGTTCACATCTTGACAAAGTATCACATTGCATCGACTAAGGGGAATCAAACTTTTATTTCAAATTTATAAGCAATGAGTTATGTACAAATCAACGTTGAGAGGAACTAGAATTGAAATGCAACACCTAATGAAGTTAACATAAGCAATGAAGTATGTATGTTTTGAAGCAAAAAAGGTGTAAAGACTATGATGCTGTCATAAACTTATTTTGAATGCATTAATTCATATATATTCCATCAACTTGTGAAACATGTTTTCTATTGTATTTGTATAGATACTTAACATCACGGAAAATACTATTTGTCACGAGAAAGCAATTCACGACCATATCTCGACCGTGTTAAAGTAAATGTAGCATAAATTCACTTTGTATTCCATCCACCCATGTATTGTAACGGTTGTTAATCTAACAGTGATAGGCTATTTGAGATAACTTTGGGACAAATTGCTTCGCTAGAAATAGCAAAGCTCTAACATCACATACTAATATAGACAACCATTGTTTGAAGTTGCTGGTGTTACCTAAACTAAAGTTGGCATATTTCATTACATATATTTATTTCATTACATATATTCGATCAATAACAACTCTCTTTGTTGTAGAAGGTTGAGGCAGTCTAATCCTAAAGTAGTTTAAACTGTAGTAAATATAAGCATCTTAAAAAAGATATTAAACAATTACCAGAAGTCTTAAAATTGAATTTTTTTAATTTGAATGCTCAAATGATATATTTTGTTTTTGAAACTTCTGATAATGTTCAAACCGGATGTTTTTTTATTTTGGTGTTGTTTGGAGAAATTATTATAATATTCCAAACATTAATGCAAAAGAGCATTATTTATTTTTTAACGCCGTAGGATAATTAAACATGATTTATTTCAAAGGGGACAAAAGTTTCTTACATAATAATTTTTTAGGGAACTAACTTAAAACATGAGAGAGACGCGAGGTAGAGAGCTGAGAAGCGGCGGCCATGGCTTCCGCCGTGGTCGTCTGCACCGGTCCTATTCACCAGTTGAGCGGTTTTCAAGGGGGGGACGTGGGCCAAGCAGGGAGCCAT
>Ga0315914_1003099_pt1 | contig 25346 bp, 16 predicted proteins | sample MpolenodulesMG_FD_203920 | JGI IMG/M metagenome (GOLD analysis project Ga0315914, IMG submission 203920) | Medicago polymorpha root nodule microbial communities from Los Angeles, California, United States - elongated nodules | ecosystem: Host-associated > Plants > Roots > Nodule | place: USA... | reverse complement strand
TAGGGATGACATTTAGGGATTTGAGATTCAAATTGGGGATATTGATTTTTGGTTCAGGGACTAAAGTGACCATTTTCTACTTTCACTTTAGTCCTTTTGACACATTTAACATAATTATTTAACGTCAAGGACTGAAGTGATAACGGAAGTGCAGAGTCAGGGACTTCTCTGTATTTAATCCGGAGTCAGGGACCTATGTGATAGCGAGGTGCAGAGTCAGGGACTAAAGTGACTATTTGCTCTTTTTTTTTAATAAACATGTTAGACTTGATTATGAATGTTGAATTTTATTGATCCAAATACTCTTAGTTTGTTTTCAAAATATATTAGGCTTTGTTTATATGTTTAGTCTCTCCAAATTGGAGTTATTTAATTTGGTCCTTGAATTTGCTAATCCTTTTAATTTTGTCCTACAAATATTAATCACTTGAGTTTTGGTTTCTAAACCCATAATCACTGATGTGGTTGTGTTTAGCTAACGAGTCTAGTGTTGACTGGGATAATTGATTGTTGACTCAATTTTTTTATATGAATGAACAAAAATACTCTCAATTTTACTAGTACTATGAATTGATACAAATACCCTTAACACTCATTAACCCATGCTCAAACCTAGAAACTCTTTGAAAACCTTCATCCCAAGAACACAAACCCGGAAAAATTCATCTCACAAACCATCTTATCACAGCCGTGCAAATTTTCCTCATTCCTCAAATTCATCTAAAAAAATCATTTCTCTTTCGCAAATTAAAATGTTTCATTTCGCATTTAGATAATGAAAATACATTAATGGGTAATAGGAATATTTTTCAATATACCACAAAAGGATTTTCAATAATAGTTCACTTGACAAGTTTTTATTTTGAATAAGTTAAATTAGTCCACTTAAATTAATATCGAAAGAATTGAATATGAAATATTGAGGAGAAACACACTTCAAGATTGCAAATTAACATCACTAGATCAATTCAAGTGGGTTGTTCACTTGACACATTGATACTGAAGAATGCAGTTAGTGTTAATTGGTTGAGGATTAATGATGTTAAATTTTTAAGTGCTTTGGACTTTAGCTGAATAGCTATAACACAAAAACGAAATTTGTTTAACATTTAAATTTATTTTAAAATAATTTAATATAATTATTTTTACTAAATTAATATAAAAAATATGACATGACATATTGAATGTTATAAATACTATTATATTCATCTTCATTCATTTATTTAGTGGCTAGACTTACACACGGTAAAAGCTTAAATATAAACAAATGAGAAATCTGGAGCTGCATATATGTTTATGACTACCAACCAAGCTACACATGACTACTACCAATCTTTTTAATATTTTTTTTTGGTGAAGAATCTTTTTAAACATATGTTTGGTCAATTACTCACTTGGCAACCGAAAGAAAACGTACATTATCGGTATACAAACTGTCAATGGTCTATTTGCTTGTTGAATTGATAACCTCATCTGAATACATTATTTTGTGGAATAAACTGAACACGTACTTCCTTTCTTCACAATTTTGCAATATAAAAATACCGTAACATACCACATCCAAGATTAATTGTCTTTTTCCCTAAAAAGAAAAAGATTAATTGTCTTTTTCAAGGGAACTCTAATCAGAAAATAAAACCAAACTGAATAATTGGTAACTAGTTTGACTTATTAACTTATCGTTATCAATAATCTGAATAGAAAAAGCAAAGAATATTGTACCAAAAAAAAAAAATCGCACATGTATACTTATTGTATTCATGAGATGGTAACTTTATTTTCCCAATAGGAATGCTAGCAACACACCTTCTAACACACATTTTTCAACACACTTTCTTTAATTGGTTAAAATTCACATGGGTCTCACCAAATCATGTAGGTCCTATATACTTTTTGTGGGTCCCATGTGAATTTTAAACAATCAAAGAGAGTGTTTTGAAAAGTGTGTGTTAGAAGGTGTGTTGCTAGCATTTCTCTTTTTACAATTTTAAGTCAATCCTCAACTGTGTCAGTCAAACGAGCTTAACGTGTGATTAAACAAATAAAAGAAAAAGTGATTAAACAAATAAAAAAAAAATTTGTTTGAGTTCCAAAGTAACGGTAAAACATGCTCATAAGTGTCTTCTGCATAGCTACATTCACTAATTTCTTTACATTGACATACCCAAAATAAATGAAATTTCTCATCCAATTATCAACATAATTCAGCAAGGCATCAACCTAAATTGAATAAAAAGATATATAGGTCATTTAGGTTGGTTTAGTGGTATTAGTTCGAGACCTTATAACGTGTTTCCTTTTATGTTTTAGGTTCAACTTCTCTGGTCCCAATTTTTGTGTGTTAAGTTTATACAAAATTGTGCTCTGGCTTTAAATGGAACTCTCGGGTTTGTACGGCAAGATTGAACCCTCAGACTAGTCCGTCATTTGACGAGATGCTGAATTAAAAAAAAAATACATATAAATAGCCGGAAATGTTTCCATAAAAAAAGGTTAAATTTGTTTTTGGTCCCTATAAATATATCAACTTTTCGTTTTAGTCCCTCTAAACTTTCCTTCAACTCTTCGTCCCTATAAAAATTTTAATCACTACTTTTTGTCTCTATTTTTAAGTCAACTTTTTGTATTTTTTAATGAAATTATGCATAAATGTGTAGAATATTGTAAAAACTCCCCCAAAAAAATAGAATTTTCTAGGTTAAATTGCATTTTGGTCCCTTAACTATTTATGAAATTTTAACCGCCAAAAATATAAAAATTCATATTTAATTCATGTTTTGTTAAAAAATTCTAATTTTGTTTGGGACAGATTCTTATAATATTATAAATTTTTCTATAAAATTTTATTAAAAATATAGATTCTACACATGAGTTTACTTACAAGGAGCGACCAAACGTAAAGATGAAAAACTTTTGGGTACTAAAAATCTAAGAAAAAATTTAGAAGAACAAAAACGAAAAACCGACATATTTATAGGGACGAAAAACATTTAACCAAAATTTATTTTTGGCAATGTGAACCTTTCTATCCTAAGAGAAGTTACCAACATAAAAAATAGATTTAACAAACTTACTAAATAAATCAACATGAGCAGTTAAATTCCTTTGAAAAAAGTCATAGGGCCATCATTATAAACATATAGAGCATGAGAAGGGACCAAACAATCCTAGGGCCGTTAATCAAACTAAGACTATCTTGAACTGGATTAGGGAGAAATATAATCTGTCTCGAACACATTTACGTCAAGAGAAATATCATGTTGCTCTACCATTAACGGAAATAGAAAGCTCAGCAGAATTCAAGATCACCTAAATCCAAATGCAATATTTGTGATTAAATCTGATAGAGATAACAGCTTTGAAAATAAATTACCAATCAAAAGTTTTGGCTATGTCAACTTTAAGGGCCAAGGTCCCCCCGTAATTTAAATTACCAATTTTGGTAATGTCAACTTTAAGGGCCAAGGTCCCCCCGTAATTTATGCAGGAGATTAATAGCTTCAGAAATCAAATAAATACAATTAATGATTTGTCTATCTAATATAAAGTCTCTCTAATTAGGAAAAACGTCTTTTTAACGAGTACATCATAGTACAAATTTTATGATTTACATAACTTTAAGAGTTTAATTTTAATTCACGGTCAAAAGCAAAAGTTTTGTTCTCTTGGTAAATTACAATCGATCATCCATAAGTACTAGAATTTTTTTCAGCAAAAAAAAAAAAAGATTTTTAAAAATAGTTTCAGCATAAAAAAAAACTTAATGCATTTCATTTAAAATAAGAGTAGAGATATATGATAGGATTTGAATAAATTTATAAAAACTAGCATGACATGGATCTACCCTAACTAAATTATGAGCAACTTCATTGATCTGAATAAACATCACTTCAGAGTTTGATATATCATAAGAAAGTAAATGTCGACAGTCATTAATAGTTGAGCTAAAGTCTGAAACGTCGTTCTACAACCATAGATGCTATTGACCACCATATTTAAGTCCATTTCAAAGTCCATATTGAACAACTGAAGATCACGCACTCACTTAAGAGAAGATAACAGTCTGAGGGATTTCCCAAGTTCACATCAAGTAAAGAAGATAGCCACTACGTTTTGGCCAAAACAAAATGACCCTCATCATTCTGAATACACATACCAAGCCCAACATTATTCACTCTAGTGAGAAGGAGACATCCATATTACATTTATAACGGCCAACAATTGGTTTACGCAAAGTAACCTCACTTTGTGTTGTGCGCCTGACCAGGGCTTCAAGCCCTTATAACTGGTGCACTAACCCAACTATTGAGCAATATTATTCCAAAATGTATTATTCTTATACTTCTAGATGCTCCATAAAGTTACCCCGTATATTTGTTTTTGATGTCCATCTAGATGTTGCAAAACAACAAACATATTCGAAGAAAAACAAGTACTAGGATCAAGAATAGGAATGAGAGAGGACTACAGACCAGTATTTTGCCAACAAGCAACACTTTTAGTGCCCGCAAAGAAAAAATGGGAGCTAATCCTCGTCGTGGTTAGAACATACAACATGTGGAGATGGGCATGAGACTCCTCGACCGGCATGCCAAAGAAAATTGTTCATCTTAGGAGGTAACTTGAGATTCTGTAGAGGGTTCGAATGTCCCACCACCCTATATTTTTGCACATAATAAACTTATTTTGGCAGTCAGTCAAATTATTCTTGTAGAAAATAAACTTATTTAGGAAGCCAATAAATTTATTTTTTGCAAGCAATGAACTTTTATTCGATACCAATAAACATATTGCAACAAATAATATTTTTGCACTCAATCAACATATTTTTGCAGGCAATAATATTATTGTGGCAAGCAGTAAACATATTTTTTTAATACAATATCCATGTGTGGACAGTCAATAAATATATTTTTACACAAAATAAACTTATTATTGCAGAAAACAAACTTATTCAAGGAGCCAACAAATAATCATGCAAGCAATAAACTTATTTATGGTACTAATAAACATTGTATTGCAACAAATAATCATGCAAGCACTAAGCATAATTTCGATACAAATCATCAATCTCAAACTAAGTAGTAAAACTGAAATGCCAATTCGCAGGTATTAGAGAGCGATGAACCTCTAGTATATGCATATGCGGAACCATGTCAATTAGCTGAAACCAGACGAGAACCCTAATAGACCACACAACCATGACCTGTCTAAAGATCATAGAAATGAACCAATACCTTCTTGCTCTATTTCCGACATACCATAATCTGAAAGGTGGAGCAAAAAACAATCATGCCATAAAACTCTAACAAGGAGCACATTAACATAAGAGAAGAAAGAGATGAACCACCATCTCACCCAAACTCCATTCCCTCCTTGCTCATCTTTATCCCCTGTGATGCTAGCAATCATCCACGTCGTAGGTTTGATCGTGCCCTAACCACTGGTAATGAAACTGTTAACGGTGAAAGAGGAACTATCGCCTATCATAAGGAAACAAATCTGACACATGCAATCTTCACTTCATTAAAACATAAACCAGCAAAAATAATATAAAAACCAATCAACTTGAGAGTTGAGATTATGGTGTTGTGGCTCGAGATGGAGAGATAGATGGAATTATGATTACTTCACATGCATATACTTTATTTGTCTCAAATTATATGTCACTCTAGCAATTTCACATAAATTACTAACTGTAGTTAATATTGTATAGAAATGAGTAATTTTATAAAAATATCCTTCTTTAATGGTATGAAAAACATAAATTAAAAGAATTGAAAAAAAAATTAATAAATAATAAAGGGCATAATTGAGAAATATGCATTAATGATTAATCGATATCGTAAAATGATATATAATTTGAGACAAACAAGTTTTATTAGGATTACATAATTTAGGACGGAGAGAATATATTTTTGTACTATTAATAAAATAAAAATTTCAGTCATTTTTGCTAGAAAAAAAAATCTCTAGTCAACTAATAATCTCTTTTTTTAGAAGAATCATTAATAATCTCCACTCAACAAATTTTTGCCAAAAAATAAAAATTCTCTAGTCAAATATTTTTTTTAGGAATCTCTAATACTTTTTCCTTTTATGGTTCCGGTATAGTAATTTTTTGTTAAAGGGTTTTTTTTCCTGTGGTGGTTGGGTTTTAACCCTGGACCTTACATATATTATGCATTGTCCATATCAACTGAGTTAAGTTCACGAGGATGTTTGAAGGGGGTATAGTGAAATACTTGTAATCGGTTAGTATGATCATTATATTAAAAAAAACAAAACATGTTTCTTTTTGTAAAAAAAAATAAGCAGTAGCTATTCAATAAAATCCAAAAAAGATTGGTAATTCAAAATATATTAGGTGCACCAAACACTTTTTTTTTTCTTTCTTTTTTCAGGGAAGGTGCACCAAAAAGGCAAAAACTATTTATTTCTAACTATATTTTTTAGGGGATTTATTTCTAATTTTATTTAGTCAAATATAAAAATAAAAATTGCACCTTTCCCAGAACAAATAAACCTTCACTAGAAACCTTCTTATTTTCCAACAAACCACAAATCTCACGTTGTTGAAACAAACAACATACGTATCTCGTTTCTGTTTCACAGGAAAAAAGCAACAAAAAAGGGGAAAAGAAAAACAAAAACTTTCCTCTTTTTCTGTTCTGTTTTGTTATTATTTCTTCAGAATCTGATTCTTCAACATTTGATCAAAAAAATCGTTTTTTGAGGTTGGAATCTTATACCCTTATGGTGTTTGATGAAATGTGCAAAAGGGGTTTGTCAAATTCCGCTTCATCTGTTATTACTGTTGGTCGAATTGAATCATTTTGAATCGAGTTTTTGAGTTTGAATTGCGGTTTTGATTCGAGTTTGGAGTTTGGTTTGGGTATGTGATTGATTTGAAGTGGTTGGAGGTATAGAGTAAGGGGATGGCTCGAGAGGGTAGCGTTGTCCCTGCTGACCCACAGGCTCTTGTGAAGAAGAAGACACAGTCTTCTAGAAGCTGGATTGCTTTTGATGGTACTGGCCAAGGGTCTTTGCTTGATGTGGACAAGTATGCTATCATGCATAGGGTTCAGATTAATGCACGTGATCTTAGAATCCTTGATCCCTTGCTCTCTTACCCCTCTACTATTCTCGGTCGTGAGAAGGCTATTGTTCTTAACTTGGAGGTACATCATATCATATGATTTTGTTTTTGTTTTTTACATTGTATTGTGTTTTTTTTTTTTTTTAATGTTTTGTTTTGTGTTCTTATTTTGTTTTTATGATTTTGTGTTTCAGCATATCAAGGCGATTATCACTGCTGATGAGGTTAGTCGGCTTTTCTTTCAATGTGTCAATTTGTTGATTGATGGTGAATGAAATTTTATGTTTTTCTTGACATAGTATGATGAGAATTCACTGTATTGCTGTATAACCTCATTTTGTATTTGCATCTTAAAAGTAACTACAAGTGTCGTAAGCGCACATTAAATAATCAAGTATAGTATTGTCGTGGAAATTGTTCTTTTTAATACAAAATTTCCATTTTTTATTAGTTAGCATGTACCCTTATGGTACTTGTTAGCCAAAACCTTTATTTAAAGCATGTTACAATGAAGAAAAATAGGTTGAAAATCACTCTGTTAATGCATAATGTCACCGTCTCCACTTTTGAAGGAGCGGGATTTGAAGCACTATGGCTTCCTATCCTTTATATCTTGTAAAGAAAAAACTTTGAAACTGTGTAACTTTAATTATCTTTAATAAGGAACAAGCTGTTTTTGGTTACTAATAATTGAAAAGCTTACCTTCTCAAAAAATAAAAGTTGAAAAGCTTGTACTGATTGAGCATTGAGGTGTGAGCAGTGGAGGAATGGTAGATGCGGTATGCTCTGAGTATCTTATCTGATCCATGCAGTTTACGACACATATACCTGGAACAAATTAAATAACTACTTGTTATTAGTAAGAAATGAGTACAAAGGACAGTAACCCACTTGTTGGCTTGTTTTTCATGTTATAGTATCCAAGTTTTTATTTAATGTGATGGCATCAATCTTAACTATTTTGTACAAGAATATACTAACTACATAATTTCATTATTAATTTAGTGAAATGGACAGATTTTGATAGAGCTATAGAATACTTTAGAGTTGGACTCAATAGGTTTTACTCTGTTCTCTTAACCGTTTTGTATATTTGTGAATCTCTGTTCAAACCTTTGGAATGCCTAATTCTTCGTAGAGACTGAGATGGCTTTTACTTCCGCATTATAACGGTAACTAAGTTGTGGTATAGGTATTGCTGCGAGATCCAACAGATGAACATGTGGTCCCTGTTGTTGAGGAACTGCAGAGGCGATTGCCTAAACTGAGTGCCATTCATCAACAACTAGGAGATGGTAAAGAATATCTTGGTAGTCAACACGATAACGAAGCTGCTGAAGAAGATGGTATGTTATTAAAGATTAACTGTGTAAAAAAATAGTTGATTGCGTCTTTTACTCTCTGACATTTCTTTTCCATTTGCACCATATAATGCCCTTTCTAAAGAACTTGTTAGAATTGATTCTTCTCAAACATTGTTTTCGTTCCCGTATCTGAATTATCTAAATTATTTATTGTAGAGTCACCGTTTGAGTTCCGTGCACTGGAGGTAGCTTTAGAAGCCATTTGTAGTTTTCTTGCTGCACGTACAACTGAGTTGGAGATGGCTGCATATCCTGCATTAGATGAACTTACCTCCAAGGTACACATATAATTGAATCCTTTATCGTGTTTCAGTTTTCATGAGCCCTCCTCAGATATAGAATAAGCTAACAAATAAGAACTTCGTTAAAAGTGGTTGAGAAGATTTTTCTTTCCTTCAGTTCAGATATCTTTTACTTTTAATTTCTTGTATTTATCATCATTGAGGTGTTAGTTCTAATTATGGATGCTTTCCCTTACATGGTTTCTATTTGTTGGCTCAAAATGTGGATGTTCTAGTTCCATGTTTGACCTTCTTGAGGAATCTGTTACTTTTATGTTTCTGAAATTGTTGATTTTGCTCAATTTTATGAACTTTTTAATTATATTACTCTGCAGATTAGTAGTCGTAATTTGGACAGAGTTCGTAAGCTTAAGAGTGCAATGACAAGATTGACTGCTCGGGTTCAAAAGGTATGTTGAGTTTTCCTGTGCCAGTGAAAAATTTATGACCGGAAAAATACCATTTTCTTTTTGTGATTATATTCTACACGTTGTGCTTGGAGATGGTCATTGATCTTTTGGCCTTGAAATTTAACCTACTTAAGTAGGATTATCGATATCTTAATAATTATATGATAAATTTTCCATTCTCGAAATATTTGCTTTCTTATAATTAGGTAGTACCGTAGTAGTGTTTTGTTTTAATGTGCGCCTAGATCAGTTTTAACTGAAATACAACGTATGTTCCTTTCTCCGTCGCTCATCACCAGTTATTGTTATCTGTTACAGGTCAGAGATGAGCTTGAACAATTGCTGGATGATGATGATGATATGGCTGACCTATATTTGTCTAGAAAGGCAGGTTCAGCATCGCCAGTTAGTGGATCAGGTCATGCAAACTGGTTTGCTGCCTCCCCAACCGTAGGATCAAGGATATCCAGAGCAAGTAGAGCAAGTATTGTAACAGTTCGTTTAGATGAAAATGATGTTGAAGAGCTCGAAATGTTACTTGAGGTTATAACATTATTTGCTTTAAAAATATTTAGAAAGGATCTTCCATGTTTTTAATGAAAGAAACTGATATATTGTCTTTGTTCATTTTTTGCAGGCTTATTTCATGCAAATTGATGGCACATTAAACAAATTAACCACAGTAAGTGTCGTCTCCTTGTGAATCTTATATGTCTGCCATAGGGAACTGTAAATTTTAGTTTTTCGTATTAGGGCAGATCAATGCCAGATGTGAAGTACTTATTTTGGTCTTAGACGAAGTGGTAAGCACCACCTGAAATTCTCTCACACGACTACGAAACCAGAGTGAAGGTGTCTAGTCTAGCAATATCAGCATTACCAGTTAAGCTAGGCCTTAGTGATATGAAGTGTTTTATAAAACTGTTTAGTTGTAGATATGAAGAAAAGTCATGTTTTACATTTTCACCCCATAATTTAGGAGCCTTTGTCCTCTTTACTAATCTAATTACTAGACAGTGATATGAAGGCTTGGCCTTTTGGGTAGATACTTACTTTTAGATTTGTAAGCATCGCGAAGTCTAACCAAATTGATACTCTCAATTTCTTTTTTTTAGAGGAAATTGATACTATTGATGTTTACATAATATTTTATTAATATTGTGAAATTAATGGTATTGTGAAATTAATGGTGAACAGAGGATATATTTTCATTCTGGTCTTTGTTATGCTCCAAATTTGTTTTGTTTGAGAAGTTTCTTTGTAAAATGATTTTTAAAATTGTCTCATTAGTTTAAAGAATTATGAGACGATATGCTCTTACATTGAATCAAACTATAGTTGGATCTTTTCTTTGATATGCTCTTATATTGAATCAAACTATAGTTGGATCTTTTCTTTGATATGCTAGTGTTCTTAATTTGGTTTTCCTTGAACTCTGAATTTTCTGTTTGTAGATATCTTTACAACATAGCAGCCTGATATCATATTGGTCTAATTACTTTCCTTTTTCTTTTCATTTAAAGCTGCGAGAGTATATCGATGATACCGAAGATTACATTAACATTCAAGTAAGTAGCTAGCAGTTTATTTACTAGTAATAACAATAGGTATTTGGTGAAGGGGGTGTAATATGGATAATTTTTTTGTTCGTCTATTTTGCAGCTTGACAACCATCGTAATCAGCTTATTCAGGTACCTTCTATGTTTCTGCTTTCGTGCATGTCTTCCATCAGTATTTTTGTACAAAATATTTTTCTTAAAAGTTCGCTAAACCTTCAAATGTTTGTACCCATTCTCTTCAACACTCGTGCAGTTGGAGCTCTTTCTTAGCTCTGGAACTGTTTGCCTAGCTTTCTACTCTCTGGTGGCTGGTATTTTTGGCATGAACATCCCATATACTTGGAACGATGACCATGGATACATGTTCAAATGGGTAAGAAAACTGTTGCTGTTTATGTGCACACATATTATAGTTAAGCTGAATTTAACTAGGTAGAGTAACATATAATCATGTTTACTTGCAGGTAGTTATTCTCTCAGGAGTATTTTCTGCTATTATGTTTCTCATGATTATCATCTATGCTCGCAAGAAGGGGTTGGTTGGATCATGAAAATCAATATTCTGGAAAAGGGGCGTAGAGAATGAACTTTAGGACTACTACATATGGTCTAATGGTAATGATTCATGTTACAAACCTTATATATTGATGATTACTCAAGATTTTGGCAATTTTTTCAAGATTCCTTATCCCAAAGTTGATATGGAGCTGGTGTTAGCCTAGCAGATCTGCAATAACCTCAACTACTTTGTCAGTTGGATTCTAGCATCAAAACAAAACTACATATCCAGCACTGACTTTTTTTTTTTTTTTTAAAAAATTTTTTTTTAAATAATTTTAATCCCTTGCTGTGATTAAATTAAGTTGAATATTTTGTTAATCTATATATGTTTTTTCTTTGTTTGTTAATATAATACTATTTTTCTTCAGTTAACTTCATGTAAACATGAATCAGATCAACATTATAAATAAATTCATATGCCGATCCGATCCAGCCACTTAATGAGGTTTTGTTCCCAATTTCTTTGTATTTCAATCAAATTTGTAAAATTCTACTCTCATTACCATCTTTTTTCACTTGATATTTTTCTTTCAAAAAACAAAATATATTAAAAGCTCTAACCTAAGCACAAGATTTTCCAAGATTAGATAAATGAACAATTACACTACTTCAAAAGAGAAAATCGAGTTGTAACTAAATTACCGCAGGTTTTTTTAGTCATTTCCATGTGTTTATAAGCAACTTTTTACGTGGGAAAAGCAATTTTCATAATTCTGCAGACTGGGCAGCCGTTTAATACCAAAATCTGAGAATTTCTTGAATTTTGCTCTTTACCCAAACTATTTCGCTCATTTCCAAAGTAAATGTCTAAAATGCCCTTACGTGACTTAACTCACGCACGTTATAGCTTAGCGTGAGTTAACTCGCGCTAGCTGGCCGGTGGTTACAGCTCAAGAACACACGTTTTTTGGACGGTGGTCAATGCATTTTAATGGTTTTTACACTTTTTTTTTAAAGTTTTTTCACGTTTTTTGACCTCATTAAGTGCTATGCTACCTTAAACCACCTATAAATACCCTCACAAACTTCATCTTTTCTTCACATTATCTCCTCCCACTCTCTCCCCATTTTTCTCTTCTTCTTTTTTGCTTCTATAGTCTCTAGGCTCTTTATATCCCTTTAGGTATATACCAGTGGCTTTTGGGGGAAGTAGTGGTCCGCCGGGTTGGGGAAAAGGGCATCATCCCTTGAGGTAAAATTAGGTTTGCTTCCTTTTACTTCCAAAATCTTTTTACCATGGGTTTAACTTGACAGCCAACTTGACAGCCAAAATCTGCTTACTTGACAGCCAACTTCCTACACCAATATTACTAAGGCTTTAACTTTTAGAAAATTGCTTTTCTGACATACATATCTTCCTAATAGCACTTGTAAACTTAAAAGCCTCCAGCGGTAGTTAACTACCGTTGCGCAATCCGGCAACAGTTAACAGTCGTTGGTGCCAGCCGTAGTTAACTACCGTTGATCTGTTTATAAGAACAGAACAGACATAGGAGTTTCCAAAACTCCATTGTTGCATTTTTGGATTTCTTAGGTGTGATTTTCACCAAGCATAAGCCATTTCAAGCCAATTCTATTCACGTAATCAAGTAAGTGTTTTGAATCCTATTGCATTGGGTTTTTGTTATTGAATTGTTAGATATTTTGGAATTGTTTTGACCTATTTAGGTTTTAGAAATTGTTAGAAATTGCTTTGATTTGATGATGATTTTGTATTGATTTGTTATATATTGTTTAGAATAGAATTGTGTTAAAAAATGTTAGAAATTGTTAGAATTGCTAGGTATTTGAAATTGTTAGAAATTATTTTGATTTGATGATGATTCGGTATTGATTTGTTATATGTTGTTTAGAATAGAATTGTGTTAGAATTTGTTAGGTATTAGAAATTGTTAGACATTAGAAATTGTGTTAGAAAATGTTTTGATCCGATGTTTGCATCGTGTAGAAATGTCTTAGCAACAGGGCGATGCTAATCAATTAAAAAAGAAGGGTGAGAAGAAGAAAGAAAGATCGCCTATGACATGCACATAATTGTTTGTGATAATTCCGAAAAAAAAAAAAAAGATTCGAAGGTGCCGATGTACAATCAGTCGAGGTTGAGGAGGAGTGGGAGGACATGTTATTTTGGTCCTCAACCAAAAGCAGGTGCCGCATGGACTGTAGCGGATAACCCGATTGAGTTAAGCGACGAGGAAGATGATTAAATGTAATGGCTTCTAATGCCTAATTGTTTTGGATCTTTTTTTATGTTTTTTTTTATATGTCGCACACATTTTGCTTGACATTATGGTTCTTTGAATAAAATCGTGTATTGAATAATTTCGATTAAAAATTGCGTATTCGAATAAAGACTGATTAAATCTAACGTGAATTCGAATAAAAATTGCGTAATGAATAAATAAATTCGAAAAGTTAATAAATAATTTATTGTTCCATTCAACACAACATCTATTATGCATAATCAACTATATATGTTATCACATCAAATTCCTTCATATAAGACGAGTCATCACATAAAAAATGAGGTGCATTCCGTGACACTCATCTTATATGAAGGAATTCGATATAATAACATATATAGTTGATTCCCAATAATACATGTTCCTAAAAATGTCATATCATTACGTTCGTGTTGCACCTTCAAACTATAGCAATTGTCTTACCTCTGAAATGGTAAATTCAAATTGGCAAAACACCAGGACTAAACATTCACCCAGAAGTTTTATTATTCCATTCAAAAGATTAAATTCTTTTTAGGCTTGATTTAAATGATGGTATTCAAGTTCAAAAGAATGAGGTGCATTATTTGACACTTCAATACCTTCACTAAACCAGCCTAACAAGAATTTAATCTTTTGAATGGAACAATAGAACTGTCGGGTGAATGTTTGGGAACTGGCGTTTAACAAGTTTGAATTTCCATTTCGGGGTAAGACAATTGTTGTAGTTGGAAGGTGCGTTCCCTACGTAATCACGATCCCTACCTAATCACGGTCTTCTAGCAGAATCAAACTGTTGATAATATCTTCAGTTGATCTCAGCAATGTTACGCACATAACGATCCACTGGAACATGGTGTGCTCCCAAAACATGCTCGTCACGTTTTTGTCGTTCGTTAATTCCTCCCAACTAGATGATATTCTCCCCTCGTCGAGCGTTGGACATTTATACCGAACGTATTTCACCCTTCTCGTGTCTCCGGGGGTTAACTCCTTGGTTGAATTCATTCAGTTCATCTTTGAGACCTCTTAAAGTTACACCAAGGCACCGAACATTCAACCTCTGAGGTTCTCCACCGTTGAATTGTGCATGAACGTCGATCCACCCGACCATTGTTTCCAATCTACACAATAAGAAATTAAAAACAATCAATGAAAAACTCATTGAAACATTTCATCAAACACTTGGAGTGAAAATTATACATAAACCCTAAAAATCATAAAAATAACCCTAAACAATTTATAAAATTCGAAATTTTTTATAAATTTAAGCAATATACTCTATTATAACAAGTATTCATAATATTTGTTAATAGCATTGTAGATCTACAACATAACTCTATTAAAAAAAATAAATCAAAAACTAAAAAATAAACTACAACTAAAATTATAAACATATAAACATATATACTAACTAAAAATTATGACAATAACCTAAGTGATTACTTACTTCTGATTTAGTGGAGAAAAATTTAGATGAATTGGTAGAGTTTTTTAGAGAGAGTGAAATATTGAAATTTTGAGAGAGAGATGGTGATGATATAGTGTGGATCATGGCCACTGACTTGAATATGTAACTCACGAAGCAGCAGTTAACTACCATTGGGGGCTTTTAAGGAATTTTCATATGTTAATATGACGTTTTTGAAGTCAGAACATCAATTTTCTAACTTTTACTCCTTAAAGCCTACGATTTTACAAGGCACTACCAGCACAAACAAATTCAAACAGGTCAATGTTTTTTCCTTTTTAATGTTAACCCTCCGATTTTCAGAGGATAGAGCCCCTGATAATCCGGAATTCGACTAGGAGATAAGTAAAATCTGACAGAATTGTTCCACCAAGTAAAGGGTTTATCCTCCATTGTAGCAACAAAAAATTAAAACCTTGTAGCTTTAGATTTCATCTATTTCCAAACCGTCACCTTTCAAATTTTTCGTAATATTCTCAATAGTCAGTTAGAGCAGGCTGCATAGTGACAGAAAAAAGTGACGGATTTTGCCGGGGCTTATGACAGAAAAAAGTTGAAGTTTGTAGGTAATATAAAGAAGTATTTTTCTTTGTACAAAAAAATAAATTTAATTCAACAATCTACGGGTACCCGCAAATATCCGTGGGTATCTAAATACCCGTGGATTACCTATATAGAGATACCCGCACGAGTACGGGGACGGGTACAGGTACCATATTTATCCATCGGGGTGGGGACGGATATCATACTACCCGTACCCATGGATATCCATTGACATCCCTAGTTACAGTGGTAAAGTTTTCATTGAATCACTTTGGTGTGTGTGGTTCGTTTCCTGTTGCTCCCAATTTTTTTCAAATTTTGATATTTTCTAAAAAATCAAAAGTCAAAGCAGTTGAAGCCTAATGAACTGCGCATTTAATTAGCATTAATTGTGAATAATGATTTAATTAATGACCGAAAATATAAAAAAAATTATTAAACCGGATTAAACCGAAATTCGATTGAGTCATCGGTTTTAACCGGTTTTTAACGAATCTCACCGATTTACACCTGTTTAATTGCATGGCCGATCTAACATATGGCTCGAACCGACCTACCCACCGGTACCCTGTCGAACCGGTTCGACCGCCGGTCCGAGCTGATTTTTAAAACTATGGTATATAAATATTATTTCATTATCTTTTTTTACTTTTGGAGAATTTAAAAAATCAAAATGGTGGTATCACCATATTTGAGTGGTCGTAGTACCATATTGATATTTTGGAGAACTTAAGGATTAGAATGGTGATAGCAACATATTTGAGTGGTCTTAGCACCATAATAAAGTGGTCACAATACCATATTCAAGTGATTTCAGTATTAAATAATGATCTTAGTGCCATATTGATAGTCTGCCTTGCACAATTTTAGGTAGTGTCATAAAACGTCTTAAAGAGAGTGACCTGGTTGTGACTCAACCTAGTACAATTATATTCTCTTTCAAAATAGAATTTGTAAATCCAAATACAAACAATTTATAAATCCAAAAACGACAGGATATGTTTGGCCTGACTTTTTTATTGACTTACCCAATGTTCTTAGGAGACAAGTTAGCATTTTCCATTTTTTTATGAATGTATGATGCGCAGATTGGAATTGGCGAGCCAGTGTTGCTTCAATAACATCATTTTAGAATCGGATTGCGAAGTGGTGATAAGGGAGATTTGTGGAGATCTCTGCAACTACAGATGTTGGGGCAAAATGGTGAAGAAGATTAAAAGTTATCTGGCTATGTTTCAGAGTTATAAATTCCAATTTACCAAAAGGGACAATAACAGCGTAGCACACTATCTAGCTAAACAAGCCCATTTAGAGGGTAGTAAGACTTGGAAAATTGCTCTTCTCCCATCAATAATTGTTCATCCCCATCTAAACTGACGAAAATACAGACAACATAAGTTAAGTCACGCATGTGTTATACGCAGCGTGGCTTAAGTCACACTGGTTACAGGTCTGCGTGACTTAACTCACACTAGGATTAACACATGCGTGAGTTAACTCACTCTGGGTCTGTGTCCACTAATAGAACACCAGAAAATCAATATTTCCTATTTTTTTTCATTCTTTAATTCATTCATACATCCATTCAGTCAATTGCATCCATTTTTTCATCATTCATTCAAGCATTCATTCAATCATTCATTCACTCATAATTAAAATACACATAATAAAACTCAAAATTACGCGAAATATCATAAAAACGCAAAATCACAAGTGTAAATATATTACATCCATATTAGACAAAATGTCATAAAAAAACTACAAATATACAAAAGTCATAAAATAAGACCCAACTCCTGTGGACTATGACTCCTAGTCCTCCTCCGCGGAATCAATACCTCCTCCAGCACGCTATACTTGGACCGTATGCCCTCCATAATGCCGAGAACGAGTGGATTTGAAAACACATCAAGAACCGCCATTGCACTCTCCACTCTGGCTTTGATGATGCTGATGATCTGGAATGGGTCGGGAGGCTGTCTTGCCCGTTGCTGCTCAACAATAACCTCCTCGTAGGGAGGAACAAAAGCAATGTAGTCAGCAAAGGCCGTAGGGGCGATCATAATAGGATGAGATACATTGTAGAACCATTTGATGTACCTCTTTGAATGCTTCCACACCTTGTCCTCCGGGACTGGATCACCCATCTCCTGCTGGCTAAGGACATGGACAACAAAATCCTGGAAGGCCATAACCACATCCTCTGGCTCAAGATTCACAATCGTCGTAGGAGGTTTGGGAATGGTCTGGATATAGCCTTACTGCCTCAGAACCCGCTTCAGCAAGTGACGACACGTCTTGTCTTTGTCGGCCATGATCCATCCAGAGTACCAGCAAATGTCCTGAAAAGGCGTCAGATCTCGCCGAGACTCGTACGACCTCCAGATGACATTATGATGCTCCATCAAATCAATTGCGCCTCTGTAGTGTCCAGGATTAGAAAATCTCCTGGAGGTTTCCATCTACCCACAAGCGGGTCAGCACGCTGGTAGTCTAGCTCAGGCTTCCTCGAAACGATCTGCTTGAAGTGCGCTAAAACTCATCCCTACAAACACAAAAAGACAAATTTATATCAGCACAAGTATCATACAAACAACTATACATTTATGATCCACTAAAAAATAAGAAAAGAATATATTACCACAAGCAAGGTCATGTAACCACCAACGACTTTAACAACTGAGTTGGAGGTAAGAGAAAGCTGCTCATATAGGAAAGTAAGTATCATCTCGTCCCATGACCAGTCACCCAACCTGTCCAAATCCTAAAGCGCAAGCAACCATAGAAGATTAACGCTTCTACTTTTCTTGCCGGCAAAAATGGTGTAGCCAAGCAAGAGCAACAAAAGTGCCTTAATGTAGGCGGTCCTAACAGCGCTCTACTCCACCGCCTCTTCCTCTGTTGCAGGCTTCACCAGCTGATTACACCTATTTAACAGTCAGTCGTAACAGCTCTTCAGTTTAGTGTAACTGACATGAGGACCACATTGTGTTTTTACCTCAGCCCTCGCCTCCGCCTTTGTATAAAGTAGCTCATCCTGTAGCAGCTCTATGCAATGGTCATGATCTAACTCCTCCTCCTCAACGAGCCCAATGATTGGGATGTCTAGAAGACATGTCACATCATCTAGTGTGACGGTCATCTTCTAACAGGCAGATGAAAGTTGTTGGTGTCCTCATGCCATCTCTCTAACAAGGCAAATATGAACCCGTGAGAGAAGTTGTTGTACCCAGTCCTAAGGAGGGGGCAAGACTGGAATCATTCACCGGCCTCCAGAACCAGTCATTTGCTTCTCCCGGCAACGACACTGTCACGTGACTAAGCCTAAGCTTCTTCCCGTGCGAGACACCGATCACCCTATGTGACAATTGAAACTAAAATACAAAAAAAAAACGTTAAAAAAATAATAAGTAAAATAAACATGAAATATTCTAACATAAATTTTAATTCTTAAGTAAAATAATAAAGCAATAATATAATCATTAAAATAAGTAAAATAAGTAAATTTTAATATTCTAACATAAACATGAAATAAGGAAAATGAGTAAAATAATCATTAAAATAAGTAAATTTTAATATTCTAATATAAACATGAAATAAGTAAAATAATAAGTAACATATCATTAAAATAAAAGAAAGAAATTAGACTTACTTCGGTATCGATCCATAGCTTACATGCCACGTGTTTACCGAAGTTCGGTAGAAGCGACAACTCATAAGGCCCCTAGGAAAGCCCTGCGGTCCAGCTTCAAACTCTATCCTCGCCTCCTTCTAACCCTCACCCTCATGTTGGTGAGCCTCACCCTCATGCTGGTCAGGCTGTTCATATTGAGGTTGATACGCCTCATGTTGTTGCTGTTGTTGATACTGCATCAGGTCTACTATCTGTGACGCACCCGTCTGTGTCGATGATCCCTCCGCATCATCAGCCCTACCAAACCTCATGCCCCCACCTCTCCGTCGACCAGCCTGAGGATGGCATTATGCTTCCTTTTCACCCTCATGCTGGTCAGGCTGTTCATATTGAGGTTGATACGCCTCATGCTGTTGTTGTTGTTGATACTGCGTCAGGTCTACTATCTGTGACGCACCCGTCTGGGTCGATGATCCCTCCGCATCATCAGCCCTACCAAACCTCATGCCCCCACCTCTCCGTCGACCAGCCTGAGGATGGCATTATGCTTCCTTTTCTCTCTGTGTACTACTTGTAGCGGACTCCCTCCCTCTCTTAACTCTATCAGGCCTTTGAGACATATCTGCACAACAATTCAAAAAAACAAAAAATCAATGATTTATTTCATACGGACATTGTGTCATTTCTAAAAAATCAACAACAACCCTTAAATTTTGGTAGTGTCATTTCAGTCCATAAACCACCACATTGCAGTCAAACTAACTATAATCAACAACAATAAACCAATTTCTAACTAATTTCATCATTAACAATCCAAAAAATAAACAAAATTTCATTGAGACATTTTATCAAACATCTAGAGTCCAACTTTCAATCAACTTAAAATATAATAATTTCTAAACCCTAAACTACCAATTGCATTCTAATCAACATCTAAACTACAATTTCTAACTTAATTCATCCCTAACAATCCCAAAAACTAACATCCAAACCAAATTTCTAAAAACCTAAAATTGTAAAATTTCTTCAAAAAAATCAAAAATTTCAACAAAAAAGAAGAAGCAATGCAATAGGATAAGCAACATTTACTTGTTGATTTGCATGATTTGATTGAATTTGGTGAAAATCGCACTTGGTAATGTTTTTGAAATGTTTTGCAAATGACTGTTATGTTTTTGACTTGCTGTATTATAACAGCACACAGCATGACTTAAGTCACGTTGAGTTTATAGCCTGTGTGAGCTAACTCACGCTGAAAGTACCTAACTTGACTTAAGTCACGCATGAGTACTTTCGTCCATTCGATTAGGAGAGAGTGTTTTTTGATGGGAGAAGAGCATTTTTCTGAGACATGGTTAGAAGAAGTGCCCATGTTTATTAGGCCCCAAATCTATAATGACATTTATCATTAATAAATGCTTCGGTTATTTATAAAAATAAAAAATAAAGAGAGAGAGAGAGATATTAATATTTAATCCAAGAAAACAGATGAGGAATAAAATATTGACAAGGAATCTCGTTTTATGGAATCATGCTATACATACTATGAGGTATTCTTCCATAGTCACAAGACCAAATCAATAGTGTTTGGACACACACACATAAAAAGATGATCCTTAACATATTCAATCATTTTTTTTTATCAATTTCCTCTTTACTATTAAAAAAAATATTTCTTTATGTGTGTGTGACCAAACACTTTTTATTCGGTCATGTGACCATATTAGAATTTCTCTACCTACTATTTCCCATTTGACAGTATTCTATCCACACATGCCAACGGCAACACAGTTTCACAAAGTAACGAGTTGACTTAGTGCAAACTGACTGCAGCTACAATCACTTACCTTCTTGATCGTGATCATGGCCGTGGCGGTTGTTGGTGAAGCTTTTCTGTCTGCTTTCCTTGAAGTTGTCCTCGACAGGCTTGCTTCTCCTGAGCTTGTTGACTTGATACGTGGGAAGAAAGTTGACGTCAATTTGATCCAAAGGTTGAAGAACATTCTTTATGCTGTTGAAGCTGTGCTGAACGATGCTGAACAGAAACAGTTCAAAGACTCTGCTGTTAACAAATGGCTTGATGATCTTTTGGATAACCTCTCTACCAACGCTGCTACTACTTGGAAGAACAAAGAGGTGAGTACTGCTAACTACTACATTCACTTTTTCAACTTTGAAGAAAGGGATATGGTTCGTAAGTTGGAAGACATGGCTGCTAGACTTAAATACATTCTCAAATTCAAAGATATTATTGGTCTTCAACATATTGCAACTCACCACTCTTCTTGGAGGACTCCATCAACCTCTCTAGATGTTGGGTCTAACATATTTTGTAGGGATCAAGACAAAGAGGCCATGCTCAAATTACTGTTAGATGATGATCATGATAAGACTTGTGTGATCCCCATAGTTGGCATGGGTGGGCTTGGAAAAACCACTTTAGCCCAATCTTTGTACAATCATGACATTATAAAGCAGACATTTGATGTTCGAGCATGGATTTGTGTTTCTGATCATTTCGATGTTTTGAAGGTTACAAAGAACATTGCGGAGGAAGTGGGAAGTGCATGTAACACAAATAACTTGAACATCCTTCATCAAGATTTGAAAGAGAAGCTGACAAGAAAAAAGTTCATAATTGTTCTAGATGATGTCTGGATTGAGGATTATGATGGTTGGAATTCTCTTATAAGGCCTTTTCAATACGGAGCTAAGGGAAGTAAAATTCTTGTAACAACCCGTATTGAAAATGTTGCTACTATGGTCCAATCATTTCAACCTTACCATCTTAAGAAATTGACTAATGAAGATTGTTGGTTAGTGTTTGCAAACCATGCATGTCTTTCTCCAGAAAAATCCACTTAGCATATGGATATCCACAAATATGGCAAACAGATTGTGAAGAAATGCAAGGGATTGCCTTTAGCAGCACAATCACTCGGGGGCTTGTTGCGAGGTAAACGTGACATCAAGGATTGGAATAATATATTAAATGATAACATCTGGGAAAATGAGAGTAAGATCATTCCGGCACTTAGAATTAGTTATCATTATCTCCCTCCCTATTTGAAGCGGTGCTTTGTTTATTGTTCATTGTATCCTAAGGATTACGAATTCGATAAGGACGATTTGATCTTGTTATGGATGGCCGAAGATCTTTTACAACCTCCGAAAAATGGAAAGACTTTAGAAGAAGTTGGTTATGGTTATTTTAATGGCTTAGCTTCAAGATCATTTTTTAATTATTCTCCGAATGTGAAGGAGTTTCGTGATGCATGATCTACTGCATGATTTAGCAACATTGATAGGTGGATAGTTTTATTTCAGAACAGAAGAACTAGGGAAAGAAACGAAGATTGGTACCAAGACTTGTCATTTATCATTTAGCGAGTTCAGTGATATAGTCTTGGAAAAATTTGACATGTTTGGCAAAGCAAAATATCTCAGGACGTTTCTGACAGTCAATTTTAAACCTACTCCATTTAACCATGAAAAGGCATCACACATCATTTTGTCGAATTTGAAGTACTTGAGAGTTTTGTCATTTCACAACTATCCATATCTTTATGAATTGCCTGATTTGATAGGTGAACTGGTCCATTTGCGTTATTTGGATCTCTCTGGCACATATATAAAGACGTTACCCGACTCATTGTGTAGTATGTATAATCTACAAACTTTGAAGATGATTTGTTGTGAACGGCTAACCAAGCTGCCTAATGATATGCATAATCTTGTAAATTTGCGCCATCTTGATATAAGTGGAACTCGTAAGTTACAAGAGATGCCTAGACAAATGAGAAAATTAAATCGTTTGCAACATTTGAGTTGCTTTGTTGTGGGCAAGCATGAAGAGAAAGGCATCAAGGAGCTGGGAACACTTTCAGATCTTCACGGATCACTTTCAATCAAGAAATTAGAAAATATTAACAACAGCTTTGAAGCGTTGGATGCAAGGATAATGGATAAGAAGTACCTTGAGGAATTAGAGTTGGAATGGTCTGAAGATGTTGCGGACGATGTTGAAAATTCACAAAGTGAGATGGATATACTTGGCAAGTTACAGCCTGCCAAGTACTTGAAAAGGCTAGATATACGTGGATACAGGGGCACAAGATTTCCAGAATGGGTTGGACATCCTTCCTACCATAATTTGACCAAGTTATTTTTATATGGTTGTCATAATTGCTTTATGCTTCCATCACTTGGACAAATTCGCTCTCTGAAGAACTTGACAATTTGTGGAATTAGTATGTTGAGGACTGTTGAACCTGAATTATTCAAGAATGATGATTACCCCTCTGATACACCTTTTCCCTCCCTTGAGCATCTGAAGTTTAATGATATGTCATTTTGGGAAGTGTAGCATCATCCCCATGAGTCATATGCTTCTTTTCCTGCACTGAAGTCCCTTGTGATTACTGCTTGTCCCATATTACGGGGAAATTTTCCAACTCATCTTCCTGCTTTAGAAACAATAAAGGTTGAAGGATGCGACCAGCTTGTGTCTTCTCTCCCAAGGGCTCCTGTCATATGCAAGTTAGTGATACATGAAAGCAATAAAGTTGCATTGCAGAAGCTACCCCTTTTATTGAAAGAATTAAAAATTAAAGGAAGAGAGATAACAGAGTCCGTCTTTGAAGCCATGGCAATTAGCCTACATCCTTAAAGAGTTTGTACATTGAGAATTGTAAAAATCTAAATTTCCCAAAACAAAGCCACCAACACAAGTGGCTTCAGTATATGTGTATAGATAGGAGTTGTGATTCTCTCATGACCCTCTCGCTGGAGACCCTTTTGAATCTTAATCATCTCTTTATCAGAAACTGTGAAAACATAAAATGTCTTTCCTCTTCGAAGGTTCTTCCAAATCTCGTTGACATTGAAATTAGAGAATGCCCCGAATTTGTATCATTCCCAAGAGAAGGATTGTCCGCGCCCAACTTGACATCGTTGTATGTCTCCCGCTGCCTTAATTTAAAGTCATTACCTTGTCACGCAAATACACTTCTCCCAAAGTTAGAAAGGATGACTATATCCAATTTCCTAGAGATGGAAACATTTCCTGAAGGAGGTATGCCGCCTAGCTTGAGATCCCTTTACATCAGGAATTGCGAGAAATTAATGAGGAGCTCATCTATAACTTCGATGAGCATGCTTATCCATCTTTCAATTGGAGGTCCATGTGATGGTGTCAAGTCCTTCTCCAATGGGGGTTTGGTTTTGCTGCCTCCTTCCCTGACCTCCCTAGACCTATTTCAAATGTCAATTTTGCTAACGTTGGAGTGTAGGGGGCTTTTCCACCTCCCATCCCTCGAGGTATTAAGAAAAATAGACTGTCCCAAGCTGGAGAACATGTCGGGGGAAAGGCTTCCTGCCTCTCTAATACAACTTGAAATCTATAAATGTCCTCTGCTGGAAGAACGGTGCCGCATGAAACACCCTCAAACTTGGCCAAAAGTTGCCCACATTCGGCGCATTGAGGTCAACTACAAATGGATTCAGCAAGATTGAACTTGGACTTCTACCAGGTAATTGTTCTTCTCAGCCTCAATTAAATGTCACTTGACAAATTTCATTCATTTTCTCCAACATCACATCTCTTATTATTGTTGAAATAATCATCATAAACCTAGATAAGCTGGAATTTTGTATTTTATTGAACTCTTATGTTTGCATTAGCATTATCTTAACATTTGTGTTAAGATAAGATGATACAGTTTATACTGCTTATAATTTTATATCTGCAGAACATTGTTTGGGACTAAAAATAGTTACAGAGCTTGCCTTGCATTAGTTGAACATTGTATGGATTTAGCTATATGGATTGTTACTTTCTACTTGGTTATGCTTATTGTTAATCTTCTGATTGGTTTATCCGTTGATTATTAAGTTACCTTAGTAATTGTACTACACAAATTGTTAACAACTTTCGGTATTTAAAGGAATGCATATTTATGCAGGTAGACATTAAACTAAGACCAAGATGTTTTGTACAACTTGAAACATTTACTAATCATCCTTTGATGTACTTTACACTATCTCTAATTTTATGCAGTGCCTCACTGGCCCCTTTTAAACCCTCTTGGACAATTAAGTTCAGTATGTGTGCACAACAACGAATATGAAAATATTCACCACCACACATTAAATTGCCCTGCACACGTAGATGTTTCTTCAAATGCTCCTGCATATTGTCA
>Ga0315914_1003098_pt1 | contig 25347 bp, 7 predicted proteins | sample MpolenodulesMG_FD_203920 | JGI IMG/M metagenome (GOLD analysis project Ga0315914, IMG submission 203920) | Medicago polymorpha root nodule microbial communities from Los Angeles, California, United States - elongated nodules | ecosystem: Host-associated > Plants > Roots > Nodule | place: USA... | reverse complement strand
GTTAGCAAAGAAAAAAAAATAGGCAGAGAGGCATGTTTGCTCGCCACCAGCTCGCACTCAACTCGCCATGGCGAGTTAACAAAGGAAAAAAATAGGCAGAAGCTCATGTTTGCTCGCCATGGCGAGTGAAGTTACTTGGGAGGCGAGCAAGGGCGGTTAAAACTCCCCAGGATGATGTGGCACAAACCCAATGGGGAAGAAACCTCAACTCGCCATGGCAAGCAGAAGAACTCGCGAGGCGAGTTGATGCAGATGGGAAAGCTTATAAATAGAGCCCTTGATCATTTCTGAAAGGAGGCTTTTTTGATTTTTATAGAAAAATACATTGATACTTAGAGAGAGAGAGATAGGGCTTGGTCTTCATAGAGTGAGAGTGATAGAAGTTTGATTCTTCCACATTTGGTGAGAAATCACAAAGTTGTATTGAATCTTTTCCTTTCAATTCATTCTTGCAAGACTTCCATGACAATGAGAAGCTAAATCTTCATTGTTGGGATTAGAGGTACTTGATCTAAGTTAATCATGTAATCAATTGATCTATAAATGAATGGTTCTAACATTTGATTTGATATTGAGATTATTCTTGCATTTTATTGTTCATGTTTGATTTAATTGTGATTGAAAAATACTTTTGAATATAGGTTTAGATTAATCATCTATCAAACATAAATTCTAGACATGGAATTGATGTTTAGATAACCACTTTTTGTATCCGAACTTAATGCTTTTCTATCATTCAAGAGATTGAGAAATCATCGATTGAATGATAGGAACGACTCTTGGATCGTTTAATAGTGCGAGACATCGACGATTAAACGATACAATTGAAGTCACCATATTATTTGGACACGAATGATATTGACGAGGGATACGTGGTAATATCAAAGGAAAGCTAGAATCCATGCATGATCTTTAGGTTACGTGTGACGCTTGATTAAGGAACTCTAATCTTAACAAGCTTTACGCCCTATCAATCTCAAGTTTTAATCTTATAACGTAGATATTTAGGTTTTAAACAAACAAACAAATTACTCTTTCAACTTAAAATGGTAATCGTTGTCGAACAATCTATGATATCGCACTAGTCCCTGAGGAGACGATATATAAATACTTACTTTTGATATACGTAAATATGCTACATCAAGCGTTCCTTTTTTTTAATTAATTAAATAAATGATTATTTTTAATTTAAAATCTCAGCCCTTGGATGTTTATTTGCCACATGTCTTGCATCCAATCCCTAAATGAACTAAATGGAGCATACCCGGACTCATATTAAAGACTACATACATCATTAAAAAAATGAATCTAAATGTTAATTTTTACTTATACTAGCGACCAGAGATGCATGTAAAATCATGATTTTTTTACAATAAAGTAAGTGGTTTGATAAGCCTAGCAATAGATCTAACTTCACATGAGTGAAGATTTTATTTATGTTCTATTTACTTATTTTATATTACTTCATCATTTGTGTAAGGATAGCAAAATGTTACCGAACTATTTCTGGTGTATGCGCAACTCCATATATATTAGATAGTATATGTGCATTTTCAATGATTTGTTTGCCTTGTTTGATCTAATGAAATAAATCTCTTAAATTTAAAGCCTCTAGTTATACATTATTTATTTACTAGGACACAATCTTTTTTTGAAGGACTAGGACACAAATTTTATACTTTTGGTTTTTGATAACCGCGCATTGTTTGTTAGTAGAGAGCCCAATTAAAAAATTTGATTTTTTGTATATTATTCACAATTTTGTTGAGCCAATTAACTTATGCAGACTTAATATTTGCATAGTGTTTTTATAATTGCTTTATTTTGCAACAATGGTTGAGTTAATCAAAAGTTGTTTCTACTAGAAATTAAATTCAGGTTCTCTGAACCGATTCGTTTTAGAGAGATTTCATAACTATTTAAACTCAATCAATTGGTTATGTATTTTAACCAACAATATGCTTGTAACAACTGAAAATGCTACTCACATTTGTTTAGTTTGTTTTCTTTCTTTGCAACAGGAAACAAAAACCAACCATGGTGAATAAATATTTAATTCTCTCATTTCCTTGTCCATATGCAGGAGATAAAAATGGTGAATAATTTTGTTCCAAATGGTCTCTTATGTAGTGAAGAAATCTTTGCTCCTAAGGTACTTGAAAGAAGCAAATGGTCACAAGATAGATAGAACTATAGAGCTGCTTCAATTTATTGAGCCCAATCCTAAATCAGAAACAATTCGAAATAACATTGTATCTTACATTAAAGGCCTTATCACCGGCCATGTTCCTATCAAGGTATATAAAATCTACTTCATTTTCTACTCGTTAATTATTTTAACATTGTATCTCACATTAAGGGCTTTATCACCAGCCATGTTCCTATCAAGGTACATAAAAAATAATTAACGAGTAGAAAATGAACTAGATTTTATATACCTTGATAGGAACATGGCTGGTGATGAGACCCATAATGTAAGATACAATGTTATTTCAAAGTGTTTCTCATTTAAGATTGGGCTCAATAAATTGAAGCAGCTTTATAGTTCTATCTTCAACTTGTGACCATTTGCTTCTTTCAAGTATTAGCAAAGATTTCTTCACTAAGAGACCATTTGGAACAAAATTATTCACTATTTTCTACTCGTTAATTATTTAACGTTGTAGTTATCGTTATGAAATCCTTGTGTTGCCCCCTAATCCTTGTTGGGTTACCAGGGGAGTTCAGAGAACCGTCCACATCAAGACTAGAACACTAGAACAACCACATTACTGAGAGAGACACCACACCATTATCCAAAACCGGCAATGAGTTTAGGAGTCCTTACCTGTTGAGTTTAGGGAAAGCATCAACATTCTAACTAGGTTGGCACCCGATGAACCCCATCCTATTCAGCTTGTCAATGCAGAGGTATTTTCATCTTTTCAATGCAATGTCTTAGGAGACTGATATCTTGCCATTAATTGCCAATAACATCATGAAGATATTTCAAAGCTGCACATTATACTGTCATAACACCACATTATGCTGATGTACATATCTATATCAGTACCATCATTTTAGGTGTAAATGGCTTTAATACTACTTAAGCCTTGTACTTGTATATATATCAGAAACAGACTTGATGAAAATCATGACATTCCATCACAAATCAATATTCGTTACAATGCATTTTCATATATAGTTCGCAATGTTTTGTGTTATATATATATATGCATGGTTTCAGTTTAATATATTGATCGTTTGAGTGATCTGAATATTGTTAGCGATTTCTAATATCAATGCAAAATTTTCCAATTCAATATGTGTATTTGTGTACTTTTGATTGAGGTGAGCTAGGACAATGGCGGATCCAGGACCCCAGGTCAGGGGGTGCAACTATAAGAAGATTTACTCTGCTCAACATTTCATTCGTTCGAAAATAAAAGTAAAAATTGGTCAACAAAATAGATTGATTTGGTCCAAAATTTGCACCAAATACGTTAAGCATTGTTAATCTATTTTTACTTATATTTTGAGACAAAAAAACCCATTATAAACAATGAATTTCATTAATCCGACCATTAGTTATTCTCATAATATATTAAAGATCAAACACACAAAATTTTATATAAATACGAAATTCATAGCTATATAATCTAACTATTTTTAAAAATAGTTAGAATAAGATAGTAAATTGTCAACGTATTTTACAAAAAGGATAAGTAATTTAGTTTTTTTTTAAAGAAGGATAAATAGTTTAGTTAGAAGTGACAAAATTATTAGCTTTATTGGTGTATGTAAATGACTATAAGACGATAACTAAAAAGAAATTAGGCGACTTCACTAATAATTTACATATTTTATATTTTATATACATTATTCGGTCACTATTATAAGAAAAAAAATTCACTTTATAAGTTTAATGGATAATTGATGTTCATTATTCTATGAATCTAAAGAGATTACTTAATTACTTACTTAATTCTCAATGCATGTGTGTTCATTGCAATATGTCATGTTGTACTAGCAGACAACTTGTGCCGCAGCTCCACGGAATGTGTAATTGTGTAAGTTGCTTAGATGAGTCTTAGTGCATAAGGATGCAAATCTATCAAATTGAGGGTGTGCAAATTAATTAAATATTGAATAATTGGTGCAAATGTATCAAAATGAGGGTGTGCAAGTGCACCCTCTCACTCTAAGGTAGATCCGCCCTTGAGCCAGGAGCAAGAATGAAGAATGCTTGATGATGTAGCTTGTTTTGAACAAAATGGAATGTGTTAATCCATTATATATTCACTTTTTTTGGGCTATATTGTCAAAAATGTTCTCTTGTTTGAACAAATTTCTAGATGAACTGCTTAGAAATACCTTAATCTAATCAGTGTTTCAATATTTAAGAGAGAAAAAAAAAATAGATAGAGTGATGTGATAGATGTGATATGTTGAGAATATAATGGAAACAGAGATAAAGAGAAAATAATGTGTGTGTATATAAAAGTTGTTTAAGTAATTGATAAAAATATTTCTCAACCTTCGCATGTTTCTGTTGTTCAATGCTAGGTGAAGATCGTTAAGTGCTTGGTTGAAAAATTTGTAATTGACATATCTTTCAGCCAATTGAGTGGTTTATGCTCACTTTGTTTTTTTGGAGGAGGTAATATATTATTATAGGAAGTTGTGATTTTCAAGCATAATTTTTATTTTGCAAGATCTCTAAAAAAAATATTGGTTATTTAAGGTTGATCATTTGATAAGACAGAATCATATATTCAAGCGCAGTGTTATATTGATAAAAGCTTGGTGTTACCATGAGAGTCGTCTCTTGGGTTCTAAGAGTGGACTCTTTTCAACTTATGCGTTGGAAATTTTAGTCCTCTACATATTTAATCTTTACAACAATGAATTTGTTGGACCACTTGAGGTGACAAACTTGATTATTTTGATGTATATATTAATATTAATATGGCTTATGAAGAATAAGAAAATTAAATTTATGTTATTTTGATCCAATTGTTATGCATATCAAAGGCACTGTTTCGATTTCTGGAGTTCTTTAGTAAATTTGACTGGGGAAACTATTGCATTAGCTTGAGTGAACCAGTGCCCCTAGACTCACTTCCTAATATGACTGGTATGTGGAAATTTTTTTTGAGTTGATCATATATCTTGAATAATATGTTCTCTTCATTATGGATGATTGTCTTTACTCTCTTTTTTTATCCTGAATTCAAAATTGCGACAGCCGAATGTCCAAGAGAAGATCACCAAGACTTACTGCTCACAGAAAGCTTTCTTATTGCTTGTAAGTTCTGTTATGGTTGGCGCAACCAGGAAAATCAGGAGAAGCATTTTGTTTCCAAACACATCAGTCATGTTGAAGCTTCACATTATTTATTGAAGCATTTTTATGATATTTTAAATGGCGATTTTGAAAGTTATTGGAAGAATCTTCAATATTGACGGTATAGTGAGAATGGACGATTAGAGGAGCCTTTGTATCATCCTCCCTCTGTTGTACATTCAATGGATTTCCGAGCACAATTTTATTGGAGTTGGAGACCTTCAGGTTCTGAGAACGTTGTGCCTCCCGCAGTTCCTGGTATGTCACCACCATTTACTTCTGATTTGCATGACAAAATAAACCAATGCGTTCCTTATTCACTTCCCATATTTAGTGGAGGCACCAGAACTTTCATTGCAAACCCACTTGCTTACCATGAGGTTAATACTTATTTCACCCTTTCACCTGCAAATGTTCTATTTCACTTTTTTTTTCCTGCTGGTTCAGTAAAGCATAATATATTTTTGATGTTTAAATTTTATGCAGAGATATTACAACACATATAACATATCTGAGAAACGAGGGAATTTGAATTTCAATTTAAGGGGAAGGTCTTCTAGACCCGGCCAGTTTCACAGGCAGCCAAAAAATTCGAATTCGAGTTCTAGGGAAAGGTTTTCCAGCTGTGGTTGAAATCATTACAGATGGAAAAATGAGCAACCAGGTATCTATATGGTTATTTCTTTGTGGCCAGGGTGCCATATGACATTGATTCAATTAGATTTGTAACTAACTATTTTTCTTTAATTTTTGATGAGGATATCATTATAAATATATAACTATTGATTATAATAACTTAATAAGTGCCTTTGCTTGTGATTGGTTCTCTTAGAGGGTAAAGAAGAAGCATCGCATCAAGTTGAAGGCTCAAGTAGTTCTGTTAATGAGCAGGAAAATTCAGACAATTCTTGAAATCAGCCCTGATCATAATCCAATTTTATTGGGTAATGCTTTATTTTATTTCATGTTCTTTCTTTTTATTTTTTCACCACTATAGTGCTTATTTAACATACCTTTATATTTTTTGACAGACATCCCTTTTGACAAATGATACATAAAATGAAATCAATTTGCGAGAGGCCTGCTAAAGTCTAGATTTAATGGAAGTACATTGTTGTCAGCTGTTTCTTTTCACCGAAATTGTTCCCGGGAAATGGGAATTCGCCAACCAGAATTTTAAGCGGGGACAAATGTATCTGCTGCCAGCAATCAAGCGTCGGAAGACCCAATCGCTAGCAGCAGTAAAATTAGTTGGTGACGGCTGGAACTCGGCGTCAAACTTTGGTGGCGATGACATGGGTTCAACCTCAACGTGATCAGTAGAACCAAACACCCATTGCCCCGATTTATCAAGCGAGAACAAAAAATTGATAAAAGAGAGTGAGATTTTGAGCTGTGAATTGGAACGTGCGAAGAAGTAGTGCAGCTAGTTGGTAGCTTTTCTATGGGATACTGTCAATGTGGGACCTGATTAGGTTAACTGCATCATCCGGCAAGGAACACGTGTGTCTAGCCTCAATGTGGACCCACGTCAGGGATGGACCCACTTGTCTCTTGTTGATCATGCAATTAATCTGATCTGGTCCCACATTGACGATGTCCTGTAGAAAAGCTACTAACTTGTCACACTACTTCTTTGCAAGTGCCAATTCACCTTTCAATTTCTCGTTGTCTTTTTTTAATCTTTTGTTCTCACTTGATAAATCGGGGCAATGGGTGTTTGGTTCTACTGATCCAGTCGAAGTTGACCCCATATCTTCACCACCAGAGCTTGACGCCGATTTCCTGCCGTCATCAACCGATTTTTATAGCTGCTGGCGACTGGGTCTTCCGACACTTGATTGCTGGCAGCAGCTCCATCTGTCCACGCTTGAAATTCTAGTAGGCAAATTCCCATGTGTATAGGTTCCAGCAGTTATTGGTCAGGTTTATGAGAATGTGACAGATTTATCATTTTGCACAAGTTAAAGATATTGTTAATTATGTCTTTGCCATCTTATCAGGCTTTCTGTGTGATCATTTATGAAGTTTTGTTTCATTGAATTGAACAGTGTGCCACAAGATTGTGAAAACGTATTCCTTATTTTTAATTATCATCATGACTTACGAACAAACGATTTCCTTGTTTGTCTGTGCTTATGAAAGAAAGAGAATAATACTAAGAGTACAATTACATTTTAAAATCTTCAATTCACCACCTCCAAAGTTCTTTAGGTCGTTTTTGGCAAGAATTTATACCTTTGAAGCCTCTTAGTTTATTATGTCCTGTAGTATATAAGTTAAGTTGTCTAGTGTTATAAATGTAATCATCATGTAAAACTTTTGCTTATAAAGCTATCACTGCTCACGATCAGCTTGAAGGCGTTGTGTATGCAAAAATCATTAACACATACATACAGGAGAAACTCTTTAAATTAATACTCGGTAAATTAATAAACTCTCTAAAATAATAAATTTGTCCGGTCCCGACTTGGGCCAATGTAAAAAATTGAAAAACTCGATAAAATAATAAGATAATAATTTTTCGGGAGATCCCTTTATAATTTTCGGTCCTAAGAAAATCATAAATTAATAATTCATAGAAACTAAAAAAAAAATATATTACACTCTATTGAAATATGATTCAATAGTTGTTTGTTTTTCTTTAAAGTTCAAGTCTGTTTGGAGCTCATCTCTAACTTTTCTTATTGCATCCAATAGCTCAGGTGTTGTACTTTTGTATTGTATTTTTCCAATGCATATGAATACGGTAGTTACTAATTTACGTTGAGTCTCAAGGTTCGCTGCAATGTAATTCTAAAAGGCATAGACTAATTTGCATTTTTCTTTGGTATGTACTGGATAATTACTTAAAAACTCTTTAAATTAATAATTTAATAACTCTCTAAATTAATAAATTTCTCCAGTCCCGACATTATTAATTTATAGAATTTCTACTGTACTTCATATGGTAAGTTTAAAATGAAAAATGATATAAGCTATAAGTTCAAACATTTCTTTTTAAAAAACGGAAAAACACGGGTCTTAGTTAAAATGCAAGGTGTAATAACACGTCTCTACTAGCTTAACCAGTCATCATGAGTTTGGATCCAACCTTAGAATGCAACATCATTAAAACTTTTGCGATAGAATCTTGCCATCTCTGTGATAGTACCTAAGCTAGGAGATTAATCTTCACAATTTCACACCAGAGAAAAAAATTACATGCAATGAGATTTTAAACAATCAAGAATATCATAGAAAAAATAATTTTATCAAAAACAAAACAAATGTATTAATTTACTTATAAACACCTTTTTGTTTCTTTTGTCTTTAAACCGGTATGAAGTAACATATGAAAGTATTACATACAAGTCCTTCTACTGAGACAATTGGGAGTGAATAATTTCCCTTCTTTTTATGTTTTCATCTTCCCTTGTCCTGTATAAGTGAAAACAATTACTAGTTTGATATAGCAATTATCAAAACTCATGCACGCCTGTACTCATCTCCACAATCACCAATCACTTTAAGAAGATCCTTGCCTTTCCCTGCTGCTTCCCTTATGCTGTTCACATCTTCTTCATCAAGAACGAGTGAAAAAATAGCGTTGCAGTCTTTAATATGTTCTGACAAGCCAAGTCTTACACCAACCATAGATCCTGCTACAGCAGGCTGCAGGTTGCACCATAACCAAAATCAAACAAATATCCAACAGGGCTTGTCCAATTTAATATCAATATGAGATTTTAAGCTTAATAGAATAGTAAGTTCCTGCATTGAAAGCAAATCAACTTCACCTGGTCTAGTATATACTTCACAGCAACAGTTGGAATTGTAACGCCATGCTTAGTAGATACTTGTTTAAGAGTTCGAAGAAGTCCTTGGAACAAACCCCATCCTCCCCAAGAATCCACCATCTGCCATGTGATGCAAAGTACAGCAAAATACATGAATAATATTACTACATTACGAGAACCAAGAAATGAAATCTCATCCTCCTAGTGTTCTTAAGCGGGAAAAGAATCAATTATCAGCTTGAAACTAACTTCAGATAATTAATGATGGTCATGATATCTTACCCTTTTGTATTTTGAGAGGGACGGAGTGTTTATTGCAGGTCCAGCAAAAGGGATGTTTATGTTGGTGTCAAGGAACTTCTCAGACAACAGACCACCCATTACTGTCCCATACCTGCATCATAATAGGGGGAAAATTTCGGTAAATTAATTTCTTTTATTTCACTTTAATCTCATTTTGGAGAATCATTTTGTGATGAAATTATTTCTTAAATGGGGGACAGACGTTATCAGTTTGACTCCTGTAAGCTGACAAAGCTCTGCCATTTTCTGTTGGGGACGCATATCAACAAGTGAATGTTGTACCTGACAGTGAAGATATTTTATAAGAATAATGAAACAGCAGTAAGTTTATATAAACTTAGAGAAGAGAAATTAAAGCACTTGGGTCTACCTGATTGCTCACAATGGGAATCTCATTTTCAAGAATAATTTGTAATCTCTCGGTATCAAAATTTGTTAGAGCTATAGTTTTGATTTTACCTGTACAAAGTTAACAGAAATAGTTTGCTTAAATCAAGATATAGGAACTTTAGATGAGTTAATCAGGAACAAAACTAACCTTCTCCTTTCAAGTCTGTGAGGTGTTTTAGTGCATCAAGATATCCTGAATTTGAATAATCCCACCTAAATTTGTTACAGATAAAGGAGAATTGTCACAAGAAACTTAAACCTCAAAGAATCAGAATTATCATCAATAAAGTAAATCAACTACATAATTGACATCAAATACTCATTTATTTATTTCAGTAACATACTAGGAAACAAAGTCAATGAATGAACATGTTATGAAGAATTGTAAAATATTAAGCATACACCAAATAACAAGAGGGGTAGAATTTAAATACCAATGGAACTGAAGCATATCCAAGGATTCTACATCCATTCTCTTCCTTGACACATTAATGTTGTCTCTTACAAAGCTACTTGTCATCTTAACTGGCGGTGGCACCCACTTAGTGAGACTGCATCAAATAATACAATGACTGAGAGAGTACCTTCTATGTTCTATGGTAATATTATTAACAATCAAGAACTGTATTATAGGATGTATAATAATCAAATGCGTATCTAATATGAATCTCATATCAACTCACCCTCTGACCTTTTCCAAAAATTCTGGTGGCCGCTCACGACGAACTCGATTGATGAAAATCCCGTATAGATCTTCAGCTGGCCCATCTGTAAAGCCAAAAAAGCACAATAGATGAGAACAATTCACACATATTATGACTTTTAATTATGCAGACTAAAAAACAGCAGCTCATGTAAAGAAGATTGTACATCTATAACATCGGATAACATTCTGCCTACTCAAATGAGAACAGTCTCTAAACACTACTACTCTAATGGATGGATACAATTAAGTTAAATGGCAGCAGAGTCTTAGAATTCGGATTGAACCTAAATCAACCTGACAAAACCTCATAAAACCGCCCTGTAAGAATTAGGTTCATGTCATATCAGTTATCACTATTTAATGCAAAACTCTCAACACCAAATAAACCCAAATCTTTTTAGGATTTGTGGTTACATGGACTCAAACAAATTAGGTGCAAGTAGAAGCAATAAGGAAAGTTGAATACATATATCAGCCATATCAAAAGTAGTTAATCCAGCATCAGCGTATTTAAGCATAGAATCAACAGCCTCATCCCTATCAATTCTGCCCCATCCGCCACTCGTTTGCCACATTCCATTCACAACCCGAGTTATATCCAGTGAATCCTTCCCATTACTGACCACAATGCGCCGGTTATCCTCCTGCGTAGCCACACACTGACATGGTCTCAAATGCTTATATTCTCTTGTTACAATTCCTCTTCTTGTTGGTGTTCTGTTTGAATTGTAATAAGTGAATTTGCTCAGAGAATGCTGCAATAAGCCAGTCATTTTCAAACTGCTCAAAGTGCAAACCGTAGCTCCTAGCAGCATCACCTTTAGCCCTATCCTTTATGGGCTACTCTCCACCATATATTTTTATTTTACATGGTTCCAATTTTATTTTCAGTATATATGAAATATATATGAATAAGTTGATATTATTCTTATTATCACCAAAAATAAAAATCAAATTGCTTAATAAAAAATGAAAAAATCAAAACAGAATGTTTATGCTGTCTCCACATAATATTTGCTGTCAAATATTATACCTTAGCAAAACGAATTCAAAATGGTATTTACTATAAGAAATAACATTTTTTTAGGGATAAATACAAAAAATAACATATAGCGTATACAAAAACAATTGAAGGTGATTATGCATATTCTTTGTTCTCATGAGCTAGCTCAGTTAACAGTGACAATGCATAATATATATAACGTGAAATAAGGCTCCACGTCATCATAGAAGAAAATGAACGTGAATGAATGAATGCAGAGAAAATGAGTGGACTATGTTACATACAGTGATCAGCCATGTCGAAGGTAGATAAGCCGGAATCAGCATACCGGAGCATAGCTTCAACGGCGTCGTCTCTATCAATTCTCCCCCAACCGCCACTTGTCTGCCACATTCCGTTAAGAACTCTACATATTTCCAATGAATCGTTCCCGTTACTCAGTTTCACTCGCTGCGGATTCTCAACTGTGTTTGTAGCACATGTGCTCAAATCACCACTACATCGAATTCGAATCAACCTTGCGCTGTTGGTTCTTTGTGAGTGGGGGTTGATTGTTGATGAGTTGTTGAAGCGAGTGAAAGTGGAGAATAGGTTGTGGCTTGATACCACTGCCATGAATTTTTTACAAGTAGAGAAGAAGAAGAAGAAGAAGAGGATAACGAACCAAATAGGAGAATTGAAATTGAAAATGTTTTAGTTGGTTCGTTCAGGTTTTTGAAATGACCATAATGCCCACTTCTCAGTAAATCATAGTAAATTACGCTCATCTTCCCTTCAAATAAATTTGAATTACATTTTTCTACTCGTTAAAAAAATTATTAAGGGAGTAAAATGTAGATTTTAATATAAGAAGAAAGAAAAATGTAATTCAAGTTTCTCTCAGGAGGAGAGTGAAATATTTTCTAATATGTTTTGATTAAGAAGAGGAAATGTATATTTTAACACAAGAGAGAGAATAGTGTAATTCAAACATCTATTATGGGATAAGAGGATAACTTACTCTTTTGTTCTTTTTTTTTTAGGGAACTTACTCTTTTATTTAATAGGGTGAATAGTATTTTTTCCTGTAATATATATCATTTCCGGTTTTCTCCCCTATGAAATTTTCAGTTTGATTTACATCCTTTTAAATATATTTTTTTCCATAAAAATCCCCTCCCCATCCAACTCACCAAATTGGCTTATGTGGCGCTGATTTGGTTTTTTTTTTTTTACAATTTTTTTATTTTCAAAAATTAATTTTCAAATTTTTTAAATTATTTTTTAATTAATATAAATGAATTTATATTATTTGTTGGATTTTTAAAATTTATAAAATTTAAATTTCAGATATTTTAATAATAAAATCTGATGTGGTCAATTAAAAAAAACCAAGTCAGCGCCACACAAGCAAATTTGGTGAGTTGAATGGGGGAGGGGGGTTTTGCGGAAAAAAATAAATTTAAAAGGATGCAAATCAAACCGAAAATTTCATGGGAGGAAAATCGAAAATGACATATATTACTAGAGGTGTTCATGAGTTGGGTCAACCCAGAAAACCTAGTCAAACGCACCCATAAAAATCCAAAAAAAATGGGTTAGGTAATTGGGTGAGTATGATTTCTAAAAATGGAAAACCCATAAAAATAAATTGGTTTTGGGTAAAACCAGACTCAAACCCAAAAAACTCACTTACCCAATAATGTTAATATTTTTTATCTTTATTTTCATAGGGTAGAAGAAATTTATATTTTCAAAACATACATATTGTACCCTATATATTGAAAATCAAAACATACTAAAGTTACAAATTAATATGTTACACTTTTTGGTTATTTTGATACTAATGCAATTTTAGTTTGTTGCAAGTATTTTATGATGAATTTTATTATTTAATATTCTATGATGCATAAAATTTTAGTAAAATAAATTAAACACTTTTTTTAAGAAAATTAAAAAGTAGAGTACTCTTTTAAAACAAAATTATGAGGACTTGTCACTTAGTCATTTAATATTAAAAAAATAAAAAAATAAGTTGGATAACTCGTTACTCAATCCAACCCAAAAATTTGTGGGTTTGCCTAAACCCACTCAATAGTATAACGAGCGGTTATTTTACCTCACCGAAACCGGAGTACCCTATTTAGTTTGGTTTTAGGTTTGGCCAAACTCAACCCAAACCCACCCACAAACACCCTATTTAATACAATTACGATCACACATGTCTGTTGATTTTTGCTTGCTAATTGACACCGACATTATATTAAGGTTGAGAATGAGAAAAACACAGGGGTGTGTGTTGAATTGTGGTTTCTTTTTCTTCTCCTAAAACTGAATTCACTGTTCAGAACCTGATAGAATTCAGCTTCTGAAGTAGTGAGCAGAGTCTAGTTGCAGTAGATAAGTAAAGAAAGAGAAAGAAAGAAGAAAGACACAAAACAATTTATAGTGGTTCCTTCCACAAACCGGAAGTAGTCCACTCCTCCTGTTGATTGCCAGCACATCAAAAGGGTCGTTGTTGAAGCTTGATAATCACCAATGATCTGTTGCTTGATTTGGTTATTGTCCCATGAGGAACAATTTCAAATCCATTCCATGTATAGAGCAAAACAGCATAGGTGCAGCTGTATCCTTGTACAATAGTAGACATGGTGAGTAGAGTAGTGGAGTAGTGGTTGTACAATTGTACTATTGTCCTTTTTCCTGCGCTCTTCAGTGGATAAGCATCCAATGCCTTCAAATTCCTCTGAAATAGCCGTTGCTCCAGACTTCCATTCCTTCTGCACACATAGGCATGAGAATAACAACTTTTAACAAACTTTGAGACTTCCAGTCTTTCAGCTTCTGATGATCTTTAGAACCTCTGATGACGTCAGCTTCTGGTGAACAACTTCTAATGAGGGTGCTTCTGATGACGTCAGCTTCTGATGATCTTCAGAACCTCTTGTCTTCATAACCAATTTTCTTCAGATGTTTTCTTGCAACTCAAGCTTCCTTTTTGTAGATTCCATTGCTCTCATTTGTTCTTCAGAACCTGTGCTTTATTTAAGGACATTTAATTTTTTTTTGTCTATGGTCCTGCACACTCGAACAAACATTAACATATCCAATTGACAATTTTTTAATACCTTGTTACCATAAAAATTCAAAGGGTAATGTTAAACACATTTTGTTCCAACAGAGAATGTTGAATAAAGTTTTTAGAATTTTGTTAAATATACAAGTGAATCTATTATGCACTTTCATGCATATTTTTTTTTTAATCATTCTAAGGAATGTCTCTGTGACATTCTTTAAGGATTCCTAATTAAAAAATTATTCTTTAAAAAAGTACTTCAGTTTTCAATACTGCAAACACACAAATTTTCTTAATATCTTACTACTTTATGTGCTTAAGGAGTATGGATTAAGACACTCCTATCGAGCACAAAGTGGGCGGGAGAAAAAAAAGTTAAAGCATTCAAGGAAAACAAAAGAGATCACATGGTATAATACCCAATACAAACAAAAGGGTTAGACCATCAATTATTGTATTAAAAATAATAAGTTCAACTTTCGAGCATTAAGCCATGATCCTGAATAAAGCTAAACTCGATCTAATAATTATTCCAAATTATATGAGATTTTGTTGCAAAATAACTCGAGAATTACGCTCATTTCAAATAACCTAAATACAAGTCATTTGTATAATATGAAACAATGACGTGTCTGTTTTTATAATAAACTTATTAAATCAATAAACTTATTTTCTAGGGCAGCTAACTATGCATTTTCGCTGATGTGGCACGCTGATTGTATAATTTTTTTATTTTTATATTGGGTACACGTGGCATTTGTGATTTTTTTTTTAAAAATAAAAAATCTTAAAAAATTCTAAACAAATTAATAAAAATGAAAAAAATACCGGAAAAATTAAAAAATTCTGGAAAATTTTTAAATAATAAGAAAATATATCAAGAAAAAGATTAATATATATCTGATTTTTTTTTTAAAATAATAAGAAAATATATTTCGAAATTTTTTAAAAAAAGTTCAAATTTTTCTTTCGAAATTGAAAAGTTTGTTTTTTTAGTTTTTATACAAAAAAAAAATTTAATTTTTTTTCAGGAACTTAATCTTTTTTAGAATTTTTCAGGAACTTAATTAAGATTTTTTTTTAATTTTTTCAAAAATTTCGATACATATTAATCTTTTCCATTTTTTTTTTAATTTTTTCATTATTTTTTTCGTTTTTTAAGAATTTTTCAATTTTTGTTTAAAAAAAAGCACAAATGCCACGTGTACCCAATATAAAATTAAAAATAATTATATAGTCAGCTCGCCACGTAATCAGAAAAAGATGACTCAACGTGCCACCACATCAGCGAAAATGCACAGTCAACTGGCCTAGGGGGTATTCGAAAACAATTTTTTTTTACAAGGACAGAATCTGACAAAATTTTTTTTATAGCGGGGAAAATCAAAAGTGACCTATATTACGGGGGTAAAAGCCTATTAACCCAAAAAATTAAGAGAGATAAGGGAGCATGCAGAGAGGAAAAAAATTGTTGAACACTTGACATAAAAAAATAAATTAATTTTATATATTGATATTTTGGGTTAAAAACAATATAGAAAGGAATCGAATTCTATAGAATCATGACACTTCATAAAAGAAAATTTAAATTGTATTTTTTACAAATTTGAATATGGAGGAATAGATAAAATAATAAAATATCAATAATGGCATGGTCTATAGTTTGATTATTGACATTTATGTGTAAAAAAAAATTCGATTGAAAGGAGAGAATCCACATGTGTGTCCCACATCTTTTTCGGAGGAGATTAATCACTACGGAATGACACTAAAAACTTCATAATTTTTTTTTAAGGGACTAAAAACTTCATAATGTTTAGCAATATATTTTAACAAAATAAAAAATCTAATATCAAACATAAGATAACTTCTTTAACAAGCAAAAGTTACCTTATGTAACCAAAAAAAAAGCAAAAGTTACCTATGTTTAGAAAAGTTTGCAAGAAGTATGGAAGAGAAACAATAACTTGGAGAATTATTTGATCCTAATGAAAACATGATTTTTGACATCATTTTTGTACGCAAACAAGGTGCATGGTTTAGCAACAATATACGAAAGTTCAAAACAACACATTGTTCTAAATCACAATTCTTATCCAACTGATGGAAAATTCAACAGAACAAATGAATTTTAGTTTGAAGAGTTTGATCTCTCAAGTCTGATAATCCTTCGCTCCATCTGCAAATTGATCAAAGTAATCAAACATATTAATATATCATACAAACTTTGGAAACTCAAGAATTGTTTCCTATTCATGCAGTCATCAGTATCTAAATTATGAACTGCATTTTAAAGAACTAAAAGAGTTCATGCAGCTATGCCCTTTCATGAACATGTCGTTATCGCTTATATGAGAGAGAGAAAAATGTGAAATACCTGAACAAAGGCCTCCAACTTTCTCTTGGTATTAGCAAACTCATGTTTTACCCAAAGCAATGTTCGAGAAAGCCTGAGCCGCAAAATAAACAGACACAAATTAGATCGGAGGTATATAAAACTATCAAGACGTTACCAAATATAGAAGATACATACTAAATATAAGATATATTTACATATTCTAATACGCGTCAATCCACTTTCTTATTTAATTTTTTCTTAAAAGAGCAAGAACTCTTGACCATACATGAGTGCAGTGTAGATAATTATTTATTTGTTTCCTAGGTCATATATTCAGTATTCTTCTACAAAAGAAGTTATAATAGATATAGCAGATATAGACCATAGAGAGACAAAAGATCAAATAATGGACAATTCAGATATGGCACTTACATTCTTTTGTTCATCTCATCACAAGCTTTAATGAATTCGGGACATGCAAGCCTCATATGCTCAGCACCAATGCTGCAATAATATCAATTGTAGAAATTTAAGCTATAACAAATGCTAAAAGATGTAGTATGCTTCTATTCTTCTATGGTTTTAGCATAGTAGGCACTTGTGATTTCATCAGTAGAGCCTTCCAAATTAATGTAATCATTATATTATATAAAGAAGCAAACAATAAAAAATTTACACAGAAAATAAGTGAGCACGGAAGACCCTCGAAGTGCTGCCATTGTTCTATAATCAGAGCGAATTCTTCCCCATTTTCGAGCATTAAGATACCAGTTTTTATCAGTATATAATGGTATAAAGAAAGACAAATTATACTTTCAAGCTTATTCTATTCCCACCATTAGGTATTATAGTTATTATCTATTGACGAGTCTTTACCTTACAAATTAAGCTTTCCAAATAGTTTGCCTTAAACATAACATCACAGTCTCTATGATCAAGAGGTCTAAAGTTTGATCCTTACTGCCTCTATTCTCCTAACTGAAATTGAATTTCAGAAAATGATAAAATTAGGTTTATGCATTGTCCATGCCTTTAAGACCAGAAGGTTCTACTAGTGCAGGGAGAAGTAATGGAAATTTAGAATAGATATAAGAACCATCCAAGGTCCTTTACCTAATAGTTTAGGGCTTTAGGATAGTTAGTCCCTGAAACAATATCAAAAGAAGTGGTCAAAAGTTTCATCTTTGTTATCTCCATTATTCTATGTAAAATTGAATTTTCCCAATAGACTCTTACATATCACCTTCATCCATCACCTAATAGGTTATGATGGAACTCACTGAGAATCCTACATTAAATAAGATATGATTGAAAATGTGTTTATAAGTAAGAGACATCTCTCACCTTATAATCCGGGTTTGTAGGGTTGAGTTAGGCTCAACCTAAATTTTGAGAGGTAAAATTACATAAGTATCTAACTGGATGTCAAACCAGTATCTATAAAAATAGGGCACGATAACATTATTTTTTTGATAATTAATAAATAAGATATAAATTTATGTTTCCAATCTAATGCATTTAAGTTTCTGTTTGGCATTTCTGGAAAATATTATCTACTAGGTTTATGCCACCTTCTCACTTATGAGAACATGCAACCGTTTATCATGAGTTTGGAAATGATTATGTATAAAAAGTATTGTCAGCATGGTTAAACCGGACTAAACTCTATGCATATTCATGGCACAATCAATGATGGGCATATCAAACTAAATAGTAGTAACACTATTAGAAAATCTCAACTCAAATAAACATAAGGTGGTGGTGTTAGTGGTTGGGAGAGATGACAAAAAATACTGATTAGCATATAAAAGGATGTTTATGAATGCAGTGTCTGAATTATCATTCACCTTTCACTTTTCTCCTCAATTTGACGAGCAAGAGAAGCCAACCTAGAGAAGTCAAATGCCGAATTATCACTGTAAATATAGACAAAATAGTTAGATAATCAGCTTGAAAATGGAAAACCCTAAAATGAGCAGAAACATTACACATCAAGTGAAATCTCAGTAAGGATCATGTCAACATCAGAAAAATATGTTTCTATCTGCTGCACAACATGGTCTCTTCGTTCCACGGTGTTATTCAAACATACAATTGCATTAAAACGATCGTTGACTACACCCTGCAAGAAATGAAAACAGAAAACACCACCAAATTAATATCTGAACATTCTTTCAAATAAGACAAATCGCTGAAACCATAACAAGATTATATTCACATACACCTCAAATTTGAATATGTACAGATGAAAATTAAATCACTTCAAAATGATTTTTTTTACCTCATCAAGCAATGCACTCAAGTATCCTTGCATCAGTCCTTTCAGAATTGCCATAGTCATGATCCCTAAGAAACAGAAATATAGCTCCCTTGAGAAGAAAAACTATAAGGAAGATTAATGCTTTAGTTGGAAGAGATTATTCTTCACAAGTAGTGTTACTTAGGTTTTAAATAAAAAGGTTTAGAGACAAGCAAAAGCTATCAGCCAGCTGAACTGAATGAGTAAAGATGGAAAAAATCTGTCAGTTATCTTGGATTCAGCACAAAAGCTTATGAAATTTAGCATTGAAATGTGCAAATTAACATTCACGCCATAGCAAAAGACAAATTTCAAGGGGCAGTTTCCTTTTCTTAGTCTTTAGGATACGTTTGTTTCATGATTATCAAGAAATTCTTGGGAAAGTACATTTCTATGGCAGTTACTTTTCAATGATACGTGAATAGAAATTATCCAGTAACTCAATCATTAACCTTAACTCTACTTCTTTCTACCATTTTTTTCACTCCTGCTATTTGAATTTGTTGTAAACTAAAAATGTTTCAATTTTTTTTTCTTCTGAAAAAACATTATATATTGACTAAACAAGTTGCTCCATTTTATTCAGGTATGGTACAAGGCTAGGCGGGGGCGCATTTTCCCCAGCCTACCCTACCCCGCCTCGATTCTCAGCTAGAAACCCGCACCCATTCCCTCGTCAGGGTTGGAACTTGTGTCCCCTTCTGCCATATATATATCAAATTACACCAATGTTAGACCGCTCAATAATGTTTTACTCTATTTCATTTTTTTTATAAATTTGACTGTTAGATTGTAAGTTTATATCATATAGATCATTTAAGTGAATTTTTATGAAAATCTAAAATCATTTGATACGTTATTGAGATACAACAAAATTAACAGTGTTTTATAAAAGTGCATAAACCATTAAAACAATTGATCACGAACATTGACACAACCTCATTGAGCTAGATTTTGGGATCGAGATAGACCTAAACTAAATTTTAAGATGGTATCACAGTCTATGCAAGTAGTTATTGGGTCACACTGCACACAAATTTTTCAACATTCCAAATGTCTAGTCCCTAAGCGTTATTGTTGTAAACCCTAGTCGCTTTCATAGTAGCGGCCACCTTGCATTACCTTCATTCCAACCACCAGCACATTCGTTGTCCTAGATGTGAGTGTGCTCATTGCACCCTCCAGCCCTTTTATTGTGCTGGATGTGAGTGTGTAGATCCACGCCGACTAGATATACGGCTGAAGTGGTCCTTGTGGCTTGGCATGAGTTAGTGTTTGGAGTCAATTTAGGACTTGTCCAAATTATAAGATGTATCAAAGTTTATCCAAGATCGTTTATTGGATCACCCACATTTATACATTTCTCAGATATTTAGTCCTACACGAAAGATATAGTTTTCTCTAAAATTCCTTAAAAGAAAAACAAACATCAAAGTAACTACATAGTTCAAATTCCCTCAAGATTAGTTGTTAAATGACCATTAGTTCCAATTTAATAATAATTATTTCCGGTTACCCAACCTTTTCTTTTTAATACTAACCTCAAAGTAGTTTATGATCTGAAGTTTAATGTATAAGATCATTGAAAATAATATGATGTAGAAGAAGATTTGATAAGATATCCGGAACAAAATTAATAAATTGCTAAATTATTGAAAAAATTGAGAGTGACAAGGGAGCATGCAGAGAGGAGGAAAAAAAATTGTAGAACACTTGACATAAAAAAATTTCAATTTTATATATTGATATTTTGGGTTAAAAAAAATTATAGAAAGCAATGTGAATTTTATAGAATCATGATACTTAATAAAAGAAAATTAATAACAAAGATAAGATAACTTCATTATCGAGCAAAAAGTTATCTTATGTTTGAAAAAGTTTGCAAAAGCACTCTCAAGAAGTATGGAAGATAAACCATAAATTGGAGAAAGATTTGCTCCTAAAGAAAACATGATTTTTGTACGCGAACAAGAGACATGGTCCAGCAACATTAACGCACAATAGCTCGAAACAACAAATTATTCGAAAACATAATACAAACAACAGTTCGAAACAACACATTATCTGAAAACATAATTCTTAACCAACTGATGGAAAATTCAACAACACAGATGAATTCTAGTTTGAAGAGTTTGATCTCTCAAGTCTAATAATCCTTCTCTCCATCTACAAATTGATCAAAGTAATCAAACATATTAATATATCATACAAACTTTGGAAACTAAAGAATTGTTTCCCTTTCATGCAGTCAGTATCTAAACTGCATTTTAAAGAACTAAAAGAGTTCATGCAGCTATGCCCTTTCACGGACATGTCATTCTCGCTTGTATGAGAGAGAGAAAAATGTAACATACCTGAACAAAGGCCTCCAACTTTCTCTTGGTAGTAGCAAACTCATGTTTTACCCAGACCAACGTTAGATCAAGCCTAAGCAGCAAAATAAACAGACAAAAGTTAGATGGAAGGTATATGAAACTATCAAGACGTTACCAAATATAAAATATACATACTAATAAATATAAAATAAATTTATATATTCTAATATGCGTCAACCCACTTTCTTATTTTATTTTTTCTTACAAGAAAGAGCAAGAACTTCTGATCATACATGAGTGTAGATAATTATTTATTTGTTTCCTTGAAGGTCTTGTTCAGTATTCTTCTACAAAATAAGTTTTAATAGAAAGCTGAAATAAACCATAGAGACAAGAGATCAAATCATGGAAAATTCAGGCCAGGCACTTACATTCTTTTGTTCATCTCATCGCAAGCTTTAACGAATTCAGGACATGCAAGCCTCATATACTCGGCACCAATGCTGCAATATCAACTAGAAATTTAAGCTATAACAAATGCTAAAAGATGTAATATGCTTATAATTCTTCTATGATTTTAGCGTAGTACGTAGGCACTTGTGATTTTTTTTTTGTTTGAATAGAATGTTATTAAAGCACCCAACCTCTTAAGAAGAGAAGAAGGGGCGACAGAAAACCAAAACAACAAAACCCCAACGCATATGCAATATTACAGGGCAACCACTGCAAAAAAGGGAATCAAAAACACTCCCTAACAGCACGCCCAGCTAGCAGCAGAGGCACCAAAACAGCAGCCGCACAGCTGATATAGCAGCAACAAACCCGACAAACTGAGGGCTAACAACATGCGGGACAGTTGGGCTGTTTGTAAGCCACACCAAACCTGAACCGCCGCTCCAAACACCAACGCTTACCTAGATAAACAATCTCTAGGATTCCAATACCATTCATAAAACATAAAAACGCCAATTTTCAACCTATTAAGACTCCAACACCATGATAAAGCCTTGATAGCATCGAAAATATTCTCCACATCCTTATTCACACCCTTGAATGTTATTAGTAGAGCTGAGAGCATACCAAATTAATACAAACATCATCTTGGTGCCAGTCTCGAACTGTGTACCTCAAAGGTGAAGTGTAACCTTACAACCATTTGGCTTCACAGGAAACTTGGCATACAAACATCATCTTATATAACATATAAATTTTTGTTTTAATTCTACTGCATTAAATTTCGGTTTGCCATTACCGGAAAATATACTCAATTAGATTTATGCCACTTTCTCATTTATGGGAACATATATGCAATAGTTTATCATGAGCTTGAAAATTATTATGCATAAAAATATATTGTTTGTCAGCTTGTCTAAAACATGACAACAGGACTAAACTAAGCATATTCACGACGCAATCAATCATGGGCATATCAAACTAAATAGTGATAGCACTATCAGAAAATCTCTATACGATAAACATAAGGTGGTGGTGATTGAGAGAGATGACAAAAAATGCAGATTACCATATAATTAAAAGGATGTATATGGATGCAGTGTCTGAATGATCATTCCTGTTAAAGACTGAGAAAAATTGTGATAAAAGGATGTTAAAGGTACCTTTCACTTTTATCCTCAACTTGACGAGCTAGAGAAGCCAACTTACAGAAGTCAAATTCAGAATTATCGCTGTCAATATAGACAAAATAGTTAGATAATCAGCTTGAAAATGGAAAACCCTAAAATGAGCAGAAACATTACACATCAAGTGAAATCTCAGTAAGGATCATGTCAACATCAGCAAAATATGTTTCTATCTGCTGCACAACACGGTCTCTTCGTTCCACGGTGTTATTCAAACATACAATCGCATTAAAACGATCATTGACTACGCCCTGCAAAAAATAAAAACACCAACAAATATCTGAACATTCTTTCAAATAAGACAAATTGCTGAAACCATAACAAGATTATATTCACATACACCTCAAATTTAAACATGTACAGATGAAAATTAAATCACTTCCGAAGGATTTTTTTACCTCATCAAGCAATGCACTCAAGTATCCTTGCATCAGTCCTTTCAGAATTGCCATAGTCATGATCCCTAAGAAACAGAAATATAGCTCCCTTGAGAAGAAAAACTATAAGGAAGATTAATGCTTTAGTTGGAAGAGCGTTACTTAGGTTTTAAATAAAAAGGTTTAGAGAGAAGCAAAAGTTGTTGGCCAGCTGAACTGAATGAGTAGAGATGGAAAAAATCTGTCACTTACCTCTGAATTCAGCACAAAAGCTTGTAAAATTTAGCATTGAAATGTGCAAATTAACATTCACGCCATTGTAAAAGACAAATTTCAAGCGGCAGTTTCCTTTTCTTAGTCTTTAGGATACGTTTGTTTTAGGATTATCAAGATATTTTTGGGAAAGTACATTTCTATGGCAGTTACTTTTCAATGATATGTGAATAGAAATTATCCTGTAACTCAACCATTAACCTTAACTCTACTTCTTTCTACCATTTTTTTCTCCCGTTATTTGAATTTGCTGTAAACTAAAAATGTTTCAATTTTTCTTTTTTTGGAAAAACAATAAATATTGACTAAACAAGTTGCTCCATTTTATTCAAGTATGGTACGAGGCGAGACGGGGGCGCATTTTTCCCAGCCTACCTCGCTCCGACTCCCAGCGAAAAAACCCACACCCCATTCCCAGCCAGGTTGGAGTTTGCGTCCCAGTCCTCACCCCAGACAGGGATCATGTTTCTCATCTCCCGCCATATATATTTATAATTAATTTTTTTTTTAAAAAATCAAAATTATTATAATTCTTATAATAAATTTTGTAAAAAAAATTCTTATAAGAAAATTATAATTATTAAACAATAATAAAATACTATTATATTAACGATATATTTTCTAGTGAGATGTTATTAAAATTTATAATATATAATTAAAGATTAAACAAAATGAATAAGTATACTTGAATAAAAACTTCAAAAATATATTTCTTACTAACGGGGCAGGTGTGGGTTGGATATCAACACCTCCACCTCCACCCCTGACTTTGAATATCAGGGAAAACCCGCATCCACACTCAGTCAACGGTACATATGCATCAAACTTCTCTACCAAACCACATTTCCTTCATCTCATATTATGCCTCTCATTTTGGATGTGCACACTTTTTAAAAAAATGATTCCCTGTACCAATTTTCATTAACAAAATAATAATAAGATCATAAGACTAAAATATCCTTATACCCCATTTATTATTTGTTCATCATATACTTGCAACTACTTTAATAAGTAAGGGTATTGGAAAAAGTAGACTAATGCTACTTCACGCGAAAAAAATCCACAAAATATTCACGACAACCACATAATTATAGGAGCAATAACAAAATTACAGATAGTATACCGGCAGTATATAATAGCTGCAAATACAAATCAGAAAAAACAATAATAACAGAAAACTGCATAGTCTAACTTCAATATAGAAGTCTCATTCTAATTAAAAAAATGGAGCTTCTATGGTGCAGTCAAGAAACTGACTTTTTTGAAAAAGTTATTTTGTTTATCTAATAGTATAATTGTTCATGTCATGTTATCTAGTGTCCTGCTGGTGGACACTCTAAGTGTAAACTTTACCTTATTACAAATCAGTCCTCATATAAAATATCAAGGGGAATTTCAATCTTAGTGCACAAATGAGAATCTATGTGTTGAAGGCGAAAATCAGTATGGAGGAGAATGTGATGATTTTTTAGAATTTTCATTATTCTGTTTGTTTCCTAAGGAAGTTAAAGAACATTAATTTATAAAAAATTAATTTTTAGGA
>Ga0315914_1003097_pt1 | contig 25350 bp, 9 predicted proteins | sample MpolenodulesMG_FD_203920 | JGI IMG/M metagenome (GOLD analysis project Ga0315914, IMG submission 203920) | Medicago polymorpha root nodule microbial communities from Los Angeles, California, United States - elongated nodules | ecosystem: Host-associated > Plants > Roots > Nodule | place: USA... | reverse complement strand
CCTCGTAATAACGATTCGGCATTGTGTTACCTTCTGGAAGCATTTCTGTCAACAACCGAAGCAATTCAGTGAAACTTTTATCACTCCATCCATTTTTTGCCTTCAAATTAAACAATTTTAAAACAACCGACAAACGTGTAAACTTTGTGCATCCTGGGTACAAAGGTTTTTCCTTGTCTTTACATAAAGTATCGTACATATGCGCTCTCTTAAAAGATTCTTCTCCTGTCATACCCCAAATTTCGACCAGTTAGAAATTTTTATTCGCATTTTAAAGTCTTTATTCGTATTTTAAACAGGCAGAATCTTTGCTTTGTTTTTAGATAAGTTACACGTTCTTTTATTCGTTTTTGAAGTATTTAAACGTTTTATTTATACCGTAGATAGTTAAAACATTTTTTTTGTTTCGTTTTTAGATAATTAAAACATTTTTGTTCGTATTTTAGAATTATTATTCGTTCTTTGATCAGTTAAAAAGTTTTGTATTCGTATCTTAATAGCCGAGTAGTTTTGTCGTCTCAGATGAAATTTCGGCAGAGTGGTATTTTAAAATACCTCATTTTAGTTACCGGAAGGGACAATTTTGAATTTTATTATCACTACTTTATCTTATATTATTTGTTTCTTTATTTGTTTTATTTTTTTATCTCTTCTCTTTCATTTTTGTCACTCACGTGACATTTTGTTTCTTTTCCTTTAAATTTTTTATTTTGTTTTATGTTTTGGTTTTAATCCAATTTTAGTCCATTTTCTTTCCATCCAAGTCTTTAGTGTACAGCAGTCCAAAATTCTTTCTTTCTCTCCAAGAATGTCCAGGTGTCACAATTTCATTGGCTAAAGTGGGAATCCAAAGCTGCAAACCCTACTTTTTCAGATATAAATAGTGTCATTATTGCACTGTAGCGGTCAGAGGGAGTCAGAGTCAGAAAAGTGGTCAATTTGGTCCCTCAATCATCACAAACACCCAAAATTTTCTCTCTCTTCTCATTTCGAATCAAACACTAAAATATCAACAAAAAACTCATGAACATTAGATGAACATCATGAACACATGAAAATTTTCTAGCAACCTGTTCAAACGATAAACATAGTAACATCATCATTGTTATTTTTTCGTTTCTCACCACAACACATACACGAATCAAACACCATAACGCGACGATAGATCAGACCATACAATCAGAAAAGAAATAGAAAGAAGAGGAGAAGGGACCGCAATGTACAGATCGAAGCTTATACGAGTTTAAATCGAAGTTTTCCGTCACTCTTTCTAGCGTTTTTCTCCGATCTAACAGAGGTAACGCGTTATTTCTCTTGTTTCCTTCCGGTCCGTGCCTTTTGTAGCTTCGTTTTTTTGTTTAAGAAGTGTTTGTGAAAAGTTTTGTTGATAAAGCATTTTGTAGATCTAGGGTTTTTGAGGCCGAATTTCAGAAAACTAAGATTGGATCTGTAAAGAGGAGAAGAAGAGGAGACTGTTGGTATAAAATTTTCGAAATAAAATTAAAAAAAAAGCTCCGATGCGGCGGCGCTATGGCCGGCCTCCGCGTCAGAGCACCACCAACCACCGTCCTCCTCCTTCTTCTCCGACGGACTGTTCTTGGAGAGATCTTCTTTTGTTTTCTTTGAATTTAGAGAGAGAAAAACTTGGGTTTTATGATTTTTTATGGTGTTAAACATGTTTATATACCATGATTTGTTTGGCCAATCCCATGTTTGTTGCTTCATGTTTGATCTGTACACCATCAGGGCTACCGCGTTGATTTCTGTTTGAACCGTCAGATCGTTGATCTGACGGTCACTGTGTGTCCTGTGTTACTTCTTCATTTTTGTGTTGTTTTTTTTATCCTTTGGATCTCAGATCCAGTGGCTGTGATGAAAATACTGTGATGGAATCTGGACCCTCTGATTCATCAGACGGTCCAGATTTGTCCAGTGCTGAGCCTATTTTCTTTTATTTATTTTCACTATGTTTTTTTATTTACACTATAATTTTTACTTTCTCATTTTTATTTCCCTAACTTTTAATGTTTGTCATTGTTTATTTATTTTCACCTTTTTTTTTTATATCTTTAAACTTGTTGATTCATTATTTGATTGTAGTTTACTTTGTCTCTATTTTATTTAATTTGTGCTTGAAATTGTTGCATGCATATTTAATTCTTGTCATTTATTTCATCATCATCATTTTATTAGTATGTATTTAGGTTTTGATGTAATTTAATTCATGCATTTTATTTTCTTGTCATTTATTTTTCTCTTGAAGCTTTAAAATGTATTTAGGAACTATGTAATCATGATAATGAGAAGATGCACCGACACCACAATTTATTTACCGCATTATGTCATAAACCGCAATCGAGGACCGAAATGAATTAGAGACAAATTAGGTTAATTATTGGACTTTAATTATTTTCTTAAAATCAAACTATTAGTAATTTTAGGTTCATTTCCATAACTTGAGAATTTGCTTGGGATCCAACATCCTTTGTAAATTTCTCGCTTTTTTTTCATCACGTTACGTCGTTACGCTTAGTTTCTTAGTTTATGTTTAATTTAAAAAAATCTTTTTACCAAAAAAAAACAAATATGCAAAACTCCAAAAAATATTTTCTTAAGAAACTTTGGATTAATCCAAGTGTTTTTTCCTTTTATTTTCTTAATCAAATATTTAATCAATTTAATATTCATATTTAGACTTGGTTTTCTTATAATTTTATTTTCTCTCATGCTTTGAGGCCTCTTTCCCCTTCTAAAAACTATTTTCAAAAAATTCTAAAACAATAACCTAACCCACAAAAAATAATTTTTGAGAGTGAACTACATTGGTTTTGATCCAACTTGTGGGTATGTAGGCAAAGGACCCAATCCTTCCAAATCAAATAAAAATAACCAAGATCATACTTCTTCTCCCTCCATTCTTTCAGTTAGACAATTAGGCAAGTATTTTCAAAATAAGCGAATAACTTAGCACAAGATAAATTAGGCAAAAGGTTCCTACGGAGTATCATAGTCGCGTAGGGTGCTTAACACCTTCCCTCCGCGAAATCAACCCCCGGATCCAAATTCTCTTAAGGGTTTTTTCTCTCTTTTTCCCTTCCCAACAATAAAAGTAGAAAGTTCAAAGATTAAAGGTTCAAAACCAATCAATGGATTGATACCCAAAAATCGAGAGCACATCTCCAATATCGTGCATCATGTCTTCCAGTCGATCATCCATATCTACACTAACGTTCTCTCTTTGGGATACACTTGGCAGTACTGCTTCACCATGCCATATCCATTGTGTATAAGTTTGACAAATCCCGTTCCAAAACAAGAAATTATTTGGTCCTTTGCCTACATTGGTTTTGATCCCACTTGTTATTTCTTCCTTAGTAATGTTTGGCTCCCGGTTCGCACAAGAAACACAAGGACACGGGAAAAGTGCATCATTGTTTAGAAGATTTTGTTCAGCAAACTGTAGAAATTCTATCACTCCATTATCAAACTCTTCACTTAATCGATTAGCTCTCATCCAACTATGATCCATAATGATGCACTGAAAACGAACACACACTGAATCAAAGAATTGTGATGCCTACATAACTATTAGAATTTAGAAGACTTGGAGTTTGACCAAGTAAAAAACTTGGTGCTTAAGCTACGTAACTACTTACGCGGAGGTACGAGATTACTATTAGCTAGAAATCTCTTAGATGACACTTAAAAACTGCTATAATTTATTAAGCTGAACTAGGTGTAGGACACACCTAAGAATGCAAGCAACAAAGCAGATACAACCGGTAAAAACACGGTGATTCCCTAAAACAGCCAGAAAAGCAACACGCTTTTGCTGCTATAACAACTACCAAAGCCCGGCAGCAGCGGACAGGCACAAAAACTGCCGCACTAAACAACAAAACTATACATGTGCATAAATTAAAGAGTGACATGTTAATTTTTTCCATTCTAATTCTAATCTAAACAAAACAAAGATTATTCAAATGTTAAGAGTCTAACTTATGTAGCTAATGAAGTGGTGTATGGTGGAGCCACGTAACACCACTTTAATTTGTCTTCTAGTGTACCTACTTCAGAAACCCCATACATTTTCATTTTCAAGTATGACCAAAACAACACTTTCTAATATTACATAAATTGATGTTATAATAAATTGACTTCAATTAATCAATCTTGCATGGAAACTGATGGTATAATAAATAAAACTAATCAATCTTGCATGGAGAAACAATCTTACCTTATATAGATGCTTCTTGCTAGCAAACTGAACAAGTGTAGTTGATCTTACAAGTTTGAGAATTGTTTCTATCTACAATGTTAGGAACATCAATAAACAAGAAGTCAGTTCAGTCAAACCAAACAATTTGAGGAACATCAATTAACAAGTAGTCAGTTCTATCTACAATTTGAAAATATACACTGAATCATCCATAAAAAACAAACATATTTTTGAAAATATATCATGGATCATAATAGTATGTTAAGCACATGGCATGACATAACTGGATTCACCAATATCAACAATGAGCAAGTAAAAAAAAAGGAAAAAGGGACAGTTGAAATATGCTTAAACAATGAATGTAAATCTTGGTAATATTCACCTTTGAATTGTTGGCTCAAGTTTAAATACTAATCACTAGTCTCTGTGTTTATAATACTAGCCCCCTGTAATGGATGACCAAAAGATAAAAGAAAAGGGGTTGAGGATGGAAATGGAACATATGAATAAAGTGATAAAACACAAATACAAACAATCAAATTAATCATATTCTGATGTTGGGAATATTCATCATATATTTGTTTGAGTATGCTTACTTTCAATTTCATAATACTATGAATTATATCAATAATGCAAAGTTTATTTGCTAAATAATAAGATCTGAAGCATTTGATAGTGTTAAGATCTATAACAGTAACATACTATTAAGAGTCGAGTTATATTATAAGGGTTTTCATTGTAATTCATAACTTAAATAAATTATGAAATTCTATACAAGCTACTGTTAGAGCCACCAAACACCAATTAATTATAGCAGGTAACAAATTAAAGACTGATAGTAAGTTAAGATTAATTAGGAGTTATAAAGAAAGAACCCAACTAACCATAAAACATTGACTGCATTGAAGGAAGAACCCAACTCTTCAAACTAATTGCACATAATAAGTTTTTTATTTGGCTAAAAGAGTACAAAATTGTACACACTAAGATAGGTAGCAGCAAAAGATGGTACTAAATAACTTAGATTCAAAATGTTAATCTCATCACTTTGCACAATGATGCTAAGATAAGATTGGCAAAGAAATCCATATAAGTTATCTTAGATACCCAATCAAACAACTTCAAGAAATTACCATTCAAAATCTCAGCAATAGTAAAATGATTTCTCTCTGACTATCAATAGATATTTCAATGAAAAGCAAAGAACTCACTTCAACACTGAGGAGGAAAAATACACACAAGATGAAGTCAACAATGAACACGACACTGCCATATAGTATTAATTATTCATGAAAAAAGGGTACATCATTAAAACAATTGAATCTAGTAGCTACTTAAGTTGTTAACAGAACTGACCAGCCCCATGTTTTGGATAAACAATGTCCCTAAATCCTATCAAGGTTTTTGGTCCACCGAGCAGAGAGATGATAGATGATAAACTATTGTGCGCTAATACATTTATTAAACTCTTCTAGAAGAGATATATTAGGAATCTAGATGAAAATGAGTAGTGGAAGCAGCAAATTAGAAACTATTTAACGAGTACAAACATTATAGACATAACAGAGGAACCAAACAACATTATAAACCACGACAGGAGACCAACCAACCCTCCTTAGACCTTCACAGTCCCTACCTCCACCCCCATGATCCTTCATCGACAAACCAAACAACAACCACCGGTACCTAACTTGTACCTATACTCTTGAAACCAACACCTCTTCTTCACCATTCCCGTTGACACCACAGGCCACTAACCCTTTAACACGCATTACAAATTCCACTAACCATATCAAACCTATGAAACACCGACACAAACACAACAAACAACAATGAAGCAGACACTAGACTCAACACTAACATATCGACACCAATAATAATTTATTTTAAGAAATGGGATAATTGAATGCAATCACATGTGCTGGTCTCAGACATTGAAACGTGTCAGACACTAGACACCTTTAATCAAAAAGTGTGAGTACTACAGAGTTATGAACACATTCGCTAACCCATAAATTATACTATATGCTCAAATCCATTTTGTTAATTAAATGTACATTCTACACATCAATTTATAACTCGTCCATAACCAAAACACATACACCAAGATGCAAAACAACTAAAATCAATATTTACGATGACAATTATACACGAAAGAAAAAATGCAGTACATAATCCAATAACTAATTTATATCTAAACCAATAAAAGGATCTAATTTATATAAAATTAAAATGCCTAGCTACGTAGTTGAGTTCCCACATCTTAGCATGCTTTTCGTCTTAGTAAACTCACATTGAATAATCAAAGTAGCTAGCTTACAAGTAACGAAAACGTAACATCCAAATAGTCATTCCCTTGTGCATCAAAAATGATTGAGGTTGATTTTGATTTTGAGTTGATTAACCACAAAGATTAAAACAAAGATTTACATGAACCATGAACCCTAATTAGAGAGAGAGAGAGAGAGAGAGAGAAAGGAGAGAGAGAGAGAGAGAGCTCACCGGGGAAAACAGAGCTTGGACGGTGAGAGGTTTCAATTGAATAGCAAGGAAAACGACGAGGGGTGGACGGTGGACCGTGAGAGCTTGGACGGTGACAGCTTTTGACTGCACAATAGAGCTTTGGACGGTGAAAAAGTATCCACTGATGCTTTGTACGATAGATGAAGGGATAAGGCTAATGACCTAATTTGTTTTTATCTCGGGCAGTTTTCACCCACTGATGTGAAAAAATTAGCCAAAGTTTTCACTCAAATTGCGAAAATGCCACCGCGTGTTTTTCCCATCATTTCAATTATCCACTGATGTAAATGTTATATGCTATTAGGATTTCCCCTCATGTACTTATTTCAACTGATGTAAAAACTCACAATGTGTATCTTTCCTTCAGATATTTTTCGTGCTTATGTGAAAACTAAAACCCCCTTGATGTTAAATGTATATTTTGTAGTAGATATGGAACCCAAACTTTTCAAGATACTTATATTAGGTGTTAAATTCAGTTGTGTCGATCTCATATTAATTGTTGTTGTAACACTTAGTTTGGCGACAATTTCTAACACCATTAGTTAGAGAGAAAATAGATGTAAGTTTCCATTGTTTTCGAAGATCGAATATTGATTGAAATGTTAATCCTTTTGAATTATATTATACGTCACTTTTATATTAAAATTTGAAGTTGATTTAGCAATTAATTGTATGAGGATGAGGATATGGTGAATCTAAATTTTATTTTGGAAAATGCTTTTGATACCGAAAGATACATTCGTGAAACTTCACGGCACTGTGACAACAAAAAGCCTTTATTTTTGTAACCACCTGATTGCCAAGTGGGAGCCTTTTTTCGGCTATGCTATATACAACGAAAGATTTCATTTAGAAAGATTCATGAAGCCTTTGGCACCGTTGGATTAGGTTCTTTATTGAAATACATGGGTTGATAGGAAATGGAAGAGGTGGCCCACATGCTTGCTTTGCATTATCATGATAATATCGGGAAGTTTATTTTCGGGAAATGTAGCATTTTCCACCTTTTTTTTCTTTTTTTGGAACAAAGCGTTTTGCATTCTCGAGACTATTCTCGTGATGTATAGCAATGCTGTTTTATTTTATTTGTTTAAGTTAATGGTTGTAATTTGATTGAAGCTTTATTTTTTCATAAGCAATTTTTTTTTATTAAATCGAGTACAAGGGTACTGGGAATCCACGACAAAAAGTTAAGAGCTACACACTGTGGAATAGTGTGTATGGTCAAAAATTTTGACCAACCAAACCATATAAACCACTTTTTTTATATGAGTTATTTTATATGGAAGAGAATGAAAATATCTCTTTGATGTAAATGAGATTCACTAATATTGTTAATAAGCTACAAAACCTTCGTAAAACTATCTCAGACCCATATTTCAGTAACAAAGTTTTGAGATGTATGGCTGATAATTTCCGCCTAAGGTAAAAGCCACAAAGGAGTCTCAAAATAATTGCGTTATTTGGAAAGCTCAATGAGCATGAGCATGAAATCACAAGGTTGAAGGCTAGTGAGGTAAGTGATAAGAATAAAGCAAAAAAACTAGTGCATTGAAAGTCACTTCGTCCAAGGAAAACTTTTTCATCCAAGGCAAACCATGTGCATGGCTCATGCCCAGGGCGCATGGTTCATCCTCGGGGCACTTGGGTGATGTTTTCTCGCGCGTATTTGCATGGTTCTTCGTATTTTGGGTGTTTCCTTTCATATAAGATGTCTTGGGACTTGGGAACAAAAATTCTCCCTCTTTAATGTCTCCCGAGGCCTCTTAAATCTTCATTCCCAATCTTCCCAAGATCTTCACATGTCTTCAATATATGTCTTGCTTCGCGATTTGCATGATTTCTTCTTGAATTAACTCAAAACACCCTAGAATTGCTATGTTTCGGGAAAAACTAGAAATTGTTCTAATACTCCTCTATTTTGGATTAAAACTAAATAAAAATGAATGAAAAACATGCTAAGAATAACATAAGATGACTTGTCATCCGTTATTACTTGTGATAACTTTTCTTCTATAAGGTTAGATTTGGTGTGAGATTTTACTTGATTTTGTAAATTGATTGGGTATTAAGTTTGGTTCATTTATATCAATTCATTTGTGAATTATATGTTCAAATTGGAAGTGTATTATTATCATTGCTTAACAAGTTTTTAAAACAATTGTGTAGTTTCTAGTAGTCAAAATTTTGTCGCGCTAAAATTGTTTTGAAAACACGCTTTTGAGAAAACTTATGAGAGGAAATCTATTCACCCACTATAGATTCACATTGTATGTGTTATATCGGCCAACAAGTCAAATCAATAGCCTGGTCTCTTTGGTCATGGTATAACCACCAAAAGAGTTGATATGATGAGCAAGGATCCTAAAGGGGCGTATAATAGAGCTCCCGTACTTGACGCTGACAATTATGACTATTGGAAGGAATGCATAAGTGTGCACATTCAAATGGTTAATATGGATGTTTAGGATGTTGTCTCCAAAGGAGGTTTAGACCGTAAATAGATATTGGTGGTGTCTTGCAAAACTAACCTAAAGCCGATTGGACAGCCGATGTTACTCAGAAAGTCCAATACGATTTGAAAGTAGGAACATACTCATCTCTTTCTTAAGCGTAAATGAGTATCACTTGGTTTTACATTTTAAAATGGCTAAAGCAATGTAAGATGCTTTGGAAACTCTCCATGAGGGTACCAAAGACGTTAAGCAGTAAAAGAATAACACACATAGTCAATAATATGAGTTATTTCATATGGAAGACAATGAAAATAACTCTTTGATACAAATGAGATTCACAAAGATGGCACGCCATTTCATAGGAACTGTTAGCGTTCTCCGTGCCTATATACCGTTGAATTAGTGTCACCCTCAAGGTACACTTCACTTTTATCACTTTTCGCACATAACGACATCTCCTTTACATACTAACTTGAGGGTTGGAGTGCTAACGTACCTGCAAGCTACAAGCACCTTTCTCATCCAACGTGAAGACTCAACCTCCGTTGTATCGGAGCACCGTGAACAACTGTTCAACATCCTCAATCGTCATCGAACAGATAAATTGACGCTAGAAGGAAGGGATCATTCACTTATTCCCCACGATCGTAACCGTTTTCTGTTATGCATTTCCTCTGTCGTAACTGTTTTCAGTTACAAGTCTCTCCACTAAAACAGTTTAATAGTTGCATCTCTCTTCAAGAAATTATCATTGAAACTCGAAGAGGAAGGCCGAAAATAGAATTTCTGCCACATTAGAAGTTCGTTCGACGATTCAGACTCTCTAGGATCGTTAGATTCCAGTTCCCACCCTGGTGGATCAAGAAGAGAATAACACGGAAGCTTCTCCAATGGTCGTGAACAATGTGATTCCTTCAATGGTGATGCCTTTACAGTCAGGATCGCTGCATTTCGTTCCAATCGACAATCACACTCAAGCCACGAGGAAGAATCCTCTACTGCCACCTCTAGGTGTGGATGAACTCATGACGTGTCTCATGAGCCTAATTCAGAAACAAAATGATAAGTTGAAACGAGTGGAAGAGAATCAAGAGAACATTCCAACTGAGATTGCTACGAAACTTGAAGTCCCACAAAGCTATTTTAATGATAGTCATATTTTAATGATATTTAATTTTTTTATTAACTATCTCAAACCCATGTATTATCTTAATATATAGTATAAATCGATGTTCAGACGGCATGCCCATTTGTACGTTCATTTTATTGCATTAACGTGTGTAAAGTATGAACAATATTATTTTTTTATGAAAATAGTTAGATTTTGTTTGAAATTATACATATAGATGTTTATTATTTTAAATTGTAACAATGTGCTTATCTGTTAAAATTACACCAACAATATTATAAATATAATATAAAATTTTATTTTTTGAATGACATCAACAATATAACATTATTATTGAAAAAATTGTTTAAGCATATATTGGAATAATAAATAATCTAACCCAAACACTTCTATTTTCTTTGTACATTGTTATAGATGATATTGTTTCATCTGTAGTGAAGTTGTTCATATTTTCATTAGAATTAACTATTTTTTAATTAATAATTAAGTAATATTATAAAAAGATTAAATAATAAATAAAATACTTTTATTAAAGGGTAAAACTTGAAAGGTAAAGAGTAAGCCTAAACTTATATACTTTCTTTATATATAGTTTGAAATCCGTATAAATTGTAAGATGAAAAAATAGATGTTGAAATAACAAAAGCCTTTCAATATGATTTTTATGTGTATTTTGAAAATGTGTGTAATTTGTGGATAAAAACAAATTGTCAAGATTAACACAAATCACAAACATTGTCCATATTTTGATGTTCTAATGAAAATCAACTAATTTAGGAATTTTTTTTTCCATTGTATCAGGGGCGGATCTATGTCTAAGCGACACCATTAAAAAAAAATAAAAAAATTGCATGCACAATAAGAAATTTGACTTACAGTGAGATGCAAACAATGTCACTATAAGTTCAAATATGTTGGTAAATCTTGTACTTGTTAAATATTTTCGACCTTCACCTATGGACTAAACCAGAGGTAATTTTTAGAAAACTATGGTAAAGAATGACCTATATTTACGGTTGTGGTTATCACTAAAGGTTGTCATTTATTTTAAATATATTTTTTGTTCTATTTGAATTTAAAAAAAAAAAATCAAAAATCGCCATCAAAATTTCTTTATTGAATAAACATAATAAATTATTAAAATCCAAATGATTCAAATTTAAAACAGGTAAACTGTTGACGTGATTAAGTACAATATGTTCTCTTCAACTATGAATTATTATACCATCCTCCTCACAATTTCACTTTTTTTTTAACGAAATTCTCCACATTATTTCACTTTATAGATTCTCATTATTTCACTCGCACTAGCAATTTTGTCCGTCACTAAATCAATGACATGTAACTGTTATACAAAAAGGAACTATCATACTTATTATCAAAGAGATCACAAGTGAATTATCAAAGCAAATTATTTTTAAGCCAGTGGGAGGAACACAACCATCCATTATAAGGAACGAACAATAAGACAAAATAGGGCAAAATAAATCACTTTTTTACCAAGCTTAAGGTTTCTTACTGCTTAGTCCTCCTACTACATACAAAAAAATTCATAAACGAAAAACAAGAGTTGGGACTAAGCAGTGAACCCACATATTCAGAATAACTAAGTACTTAATCAACATCTTCATAAGCCACGGAACCTTCAAATCACCATATTAAGGGTGGAAAAATTTGACAAAACAAAAGAAATGAAAAAGGAGAAAAGAAAAAAAATGTAGAAGTAATATAGAACAACCATGTTGTTTTAATGTCATAAAGGGAATAATGACACTATTATTTTAGGAGAAATAGTGCATAGTCTTTAATTTCATTGAACAAATATTTTTGAATCTATTTATTTTAGCTGCAAAAAATAGTCTCGAATCCGCTCCTAATTGTATGATATCTAAATATTTGCCGTATTTTAATTAGTGTGGACTAAATTGCAAATTTTTTTTACTAAAATCCTAAGAGGTCTAATATTTGTCCATTTAATTTGAAATGATAAAATCTAAAAAAACACAAGCTGTTTTATGGTGGTTCATACACGGAATTGTCTAGATTTATTTTTCGAAGAGACTATGTTTTAAGGACTAAACCAGTTACAAACCCGTGCTTCGCACGGGTTTAATAACTTATCTTGTAAAAAAAATTGTTTTAAAGGAAAAATGAGTAAATTAATGAATATTGCATAAATATTATAAATCTTTATCAAAATATTTATGAAAGCTTTACCAAGTATTAAATAGAGATTAATATTTGTGAGATTGTGATGATTGATAAAAGAACTAAAAAGAGTAAAGGGTATAGAAAGAATTTATTAAAGAATCAAAAATTTGTTTAAACTTCTTTTTGTTACAATTTAGGCCTAAAAAAATATTGGACTTCATTGAGTTTCTCTCTAAATTTTTTTATCAAGCTTGAAGCTATGACTCTGAGTTTGAAAACTGCAAAATTCATGAAAATTATTGAAGAAACACTATAAACAAATAAACGACATCGTCAAAAATGAAATCATATTTGGCTATAGTGATCAAGCAAACAAAAAAGGAAGCATATTAAATACCTATAATCAATGGATTCTAATAGCAAAGAGGCGACACTTATATTTTCTCTGTGTTTGGTCATCAATGAGAGTGATTGTTTTACGCTTTTCTTTCAAAATTGTTCTTGACACATCGTTTGGGAAATGCTAAACAGGAAAATAACTGCAATATTAGTCTAATGCATATTAACATGGATAAGATGTATGCGAACATAGTTACATATAATTTATAAAATGAAGGTAGCATAACTGATTTTAAGCTAAAGAAAATGTATCATGACTTCTAATTTATCTTCCTATAAAGTCTAGATAAATGCATGCATGTGCATGATATGTACCCCGTTGACCAATTAACATTACTAAAACAAATGAAAATTAAGCATCACTCCCGCATGTGCATCTATAGCTAGCCCCATATTTGGCATTGATGTCTGCGAACATTTGGTGCAACTCTCATAATACCATCCAAACTGGTTAGGATTGAATTTAGTTGTTTTCCAAATAGTGATGCAATTTGTATCCTAACACAAATTATGCACATGAAATAAAGAATAATGCAATATGTATTTTTAATTTGTGCGTAAAAAAACTCAAAGCATGTTTGTGCATAAAAAAAAAACAGATCTTGACTAAGTTTATGAATTTGGCCTAACTTGAGACAGATTGGAAAAATCGTTGCACGAAGTACGTTGAGAAGAAGCTGAACTCTGACTTAAGTTCTGACTGAAGTTTTGACTCTGAGCTTGAGAAATGTTAAGGTCACGACTACAATTCAAGAAACATGATCTTAAATGCACAAATTTTTGTATCATTAACTTTCTGGATCTCAATGATATGACCAAAACAAATTTACACCAATAAACTTTCGTACGGCTCAATGATATGGGAAAGAATAAACCAAATATCAAAACTGTTACAACTTTATGATTACTCACAAAAACTAAAATAACCCACATGCATCAATTTTTTTCAACTACTGTACCAGAAGTTAAAATAACAATTGTGTCAAAACCGTACCATGAGCTAAAATTCAATCATCATGACCTCTATTATACGCCACATAACAAAGGAAGATTTTTCTACAGCCATGCAACATAACAATTTCTGACACATAATCCACTAACAATTGAAAAAAAAAACAAAAAAAAAACCCTTAAAATGCAGAATCGTGAAAAAAGGAAGAAAACCACCTATGATGAAGCAAACACTAAAACAGTGTCGAAAAATGAACCCCTCAAGCCATAAAAATCAGTCAACTCAAGTCATGCATGGTCTCAGGACCATGAAAAAAGGAAGAAAATAACCTCTTATGAAGAAAAAAGTGAAATAGTGTTCCCAGCTGAACTTAGATACCGTTGGCCAAGGTTTTTTACGGTCTAAAAGTTACTTCAAAACAAAGTTAAAATAAAGGCCTTTAAGAAAGAAGCTAAAGTTGTTTGGTTTCTTTGTTTTTTTAGTTTTAAAACTATTTTGAAGTTAAATGTTGTTTGGCAAAATATTGTACAAACTTTGAATTTATTATTTTTTATGGTGTCCGGGGTTCAAACCCCGGACTTGGCATATATTTATGCATTGTTCCTATCAACTGAGGTAAACTCACGAGGACAGAACTTTGAATTTATTATGAATTAACATAATAAATAAATAAAAGTTTAAAATATTTTCTGCAGGCTAAAAATGTTAAAAAATAAAAGATTTTTTTGTTACAAATACTATATTTACTCAATAAAGTTTATTTTGTGTAACATGAATACAAATTTGTATCATCATATAAATGACTTGTGAAATATTTGAATAGGAGAAATAATTTAAGAAGCCTGAAATAATAATATAAATAATGTCAATATAGTTGGTTTTTCCTATTTCAATTATACTCTATAAAAAATTTCGTTATAAGAATACCATATTTTTGGTGTCTTTCAAAAAGATAAGAATTTATATTATATGATATTATATTTGTTACATTGTTGGTGTCATAGAAATAGATATGTTTAGTTTTTTTTGAATATGAAAAAGATATGCATAGTTTGTTACAATATAAAGGTGCAAAATATATATATATATATATATATATATATATATATATATATATATATATATAAGTATAACTTTTTTAGACATCTATACCTTTTTTGAAGAAAAGTCATCTACAATTTTACTTTTAATTAAAATCAAAATTTTAAAAAGTAATCATGCGAATTATGCAACGCCAAAAAATATTATACGCATTTGCGTAACAAAAAAACAGAACAAATAAAGTATTACTCTAAACGCTAATGTGTATGTGTGTATATATTTGCGAGGTTGAAGAAAGAAAATAAGAATATTTAATATCATTAAATGACAGCGTGAATAAAAATATTTGTGAAGTTGTGATGATTAAATGATATTGAAATTAAATATATAAGTGATAAAAAGATAATAAAATTCCTTTGAAAAAAAGGTAATAAAATTAAATGGAAACTCCTTAAAAAAAATTAAATGAAACGGTTAAAAAAAAATTAAATGGAAGAAAAGAACATATTGAAATATAATATTAAAAAATAAAAGAAAAGGTTCCCAACATGAATTGAAGAGAGATGCTTGTGAAATAAATTGTCGAGAAATAGTTTTTTGAAGTAGCATTCAACAACTTTTGGCCAAAGCATTCCATTCAATTTTATGCATTAAAAAAAAGTACCTTTTTTAGTAAGTACTTAATTGATATTGTATTTGGCCTAACTTCTCCTTAAAAATGTAGAGAGGTTGAAAAAAACCCGGGTCAAACGGTATCTTAATCTCCCACAATGGCAGTGTAGAAGCAACTGAATTTGGGAGAAAAAAATTGAAAAATAGTTAAAAATAAAAAAATTGGAAAATAGTTAAAAGTTTTTAAAAATATAAAAATTGGAAAATGGTTATAAAAAATCGGTGAGGTAGCACTCAACCGAGCAACACTAAAAAAAGTTATATGCATCAACGTAACAAAAAAACAGACAAACGGACATAAAATATTACTCTAAACGTTAATATGTGTGTGTATATATTCGCGAGGTTGAAGAAAGGAAATAAAAATATTTGGTATAATTAAACGACAACGTGAATAAAAATATTTGTGAGGTTGTGGTGATTAAACAATATTGAAATTAAAATAATTGATATTGTGTTTGATCTAACTTCTCCCTAAAAATGTAGAGAAGTTGAAAAAATGCCGGGTCAAACGATACATTAATCTCCCACAACGGCAATGTAGAATCAACTGAATTTGAGAGAAAAATTGAAAAATAGTTAAAAACATAAAAATTGAAAAATAGTTAAAAGTTATTAAAAATTAGAAAGTAATTTAAAAAAAAATTGGTGAGGGGCAAAATGGAAAATATGGCATAAAAAGGTGAGGTGACAACAACCAAATTCCACCAATTAGGAAATTACAAAAATGCTTCTTCTGGAGGCAAAATGAGCATCAATTTTAATAGAGTAAGTATATAGATAGATTGGATCTCAAAAAATTCTGACACACAAATGAATTTTCACATCTGATCTTATGTGTGTGTTCCTTTCGATCTCTTGATCACTAAAAAATGTTTCCGAATTGAATTGTTCAAGCTGGATAATTTTTACCCATTCAATATTAGTAATATAACATATATATTTTTTGAATGGAGACTCATTTTGGTTCTTCTAAATAAATCCTAAAGTCCCTATCATTTTCATACTAGAGACAAATCGCTCTCTTATATATTGTGAATCAGGAGTAATATGACCTCTATATAAAAAATGTAAAGGATTACTTTGGATTTTATTTTCGTTATTATGAAGTAAACTGACACGCTTGAAAATTGTAAAAGACGGCATTCATATATCTATTTAATCACAAATGTCACATATGTTGTTTTGCTAGATTTGTCTTCATTGCTTTGTCCCTTTTATACGTAGGAATCCAAGACATCTTAGATTCATTGAAAATCATATACATATAATAAAATTTGTATTAACATATAATATTTCTATTTATATGGTATGATTACAACTCAAAGCAATTCAAGACATGTCTTCCAGTTTCTATACCCTTCCCCTAGTCTTCTTGTCCTTCATTTTCTTAACTTTCCCTTCTAATTCAATTCACTTCCAAATTTCTCATTTTAATCCTAGTGATGCCAACATAGTCTATCAAGGTTCTGCAGCACCAATTGATGGAGAAGTAGATTTCAACATCAATGACGCATATTATTCTAGTCAAGTTGGAAGAGTCATATTTTCCAAGAAAGTTTTACTATGGGACTCAAAAACAGGTCAACTCACTGACTTCACAACCCATTACACCTTTATTATTGACACTCAAAATAGTTCTAGATATGGCCATGGAATTGCCTTTTTCTTGGTTCCTTTTGGATTTGAAATCCCACCTAATTCTGCTGGTGGCTTTTTTGGTCTATTTAACACCACGACAATGAATTCAACCAGTAACCTTCTTCATGTGGAGTTTGATTCTTACGCAAATCGTCCATGGGGTGAGACAACGGAGCATGTGGGAATCAACAACAATTCAATCATTTCATCGGTGTCAACGCCTTGGAATGCAAGTTTACATAGTGGAGAAACTACTGAGGTATGGATTAACTACAATTCTACAACCAAAAATTTGAATGTATCTTGGAAATATCAAAACAACTATGATCCTCAAGAAAAAACTAGTATTTCATATCAAATTGACTTGATAAAGGTCCTACCTGAATGGGTTACTGTAGGATTTTCTGCTTCAACAGGTTCCATTGTAGAAAAGCACAAACTTCTATCTTGGGAATTCAGTTCCACTTTGGATCAAAGTGATAATGATAATAATACAAAAAGGACTAGATTAGTTGTGATACTAGTAGTCACGTGTGGGATTGTAGTTATGGGAGTGGGAGCACTAGCAATATATGCATTACTTTGGAGGAAAATAAAGAGAAGTAAAAAGAAAAAGGAAGAGGCTATGCATTTAAGAACAATGAATGATGACCTTGAAAGAGGAGCAGGGCCAAGGAGGTTTACCTACCAAGAACTTGATTTGGCTACCAATAAATTTACTAACGATAGAAAGTTGGGTCAAGGTGGTTTTGGAGCTGTTTATAAAGGTTACTTTTTTGATCAAGATTTAGCCGTTGCGGTGAAGAAAATATCAAGGGGATCAAGACAAGGGAAGAAAGAGTATGTAACTGAAGTTAAAATCATTAGTCAACTGAGACACAAGAATCTTGTGAAGCTCTTAGGTTGGTGTCATGACAAAGGTGAGTTTCTGCTTGTTTATGAGTTTATGCCAAATGGTAGTCTTGATTCTCATTTATTTGGAAAAAAGACACCTCTTTCTTGGAGTGTAAGACAGAAAATAGCTCTTGGATTGGCTTTTGGGGTACTTTATCTACATGAAGAATGGGAGAGGTGTGTCGTACATAGGGATATCAAATCAAGTAATGTTATGTTAGATTCTAGTTTCAATGTCAAACTTGGTGATTTTGGGTTGGCTAAGCTAATGGACCATGAGATTGGACCCCAAACAACAGTGGTTGCCGGAACCTTAGGCTATTTGGCTCCAGAATATATAAGTACAGGTAAGGCAAGCAAAGAGTCAGATGTGTATAGTTTTGGGGTTGTTGCCTTGGAGATCACAACTGGAAGGAAAGCCGTTGAAGTTATGAAGGACATAGATGGAGATAAGGGATTGATTGAGTGGGTTTGGGATCATTATGGAAGAGGAGAGCTACTTGTGGCAATGGATGAGAACTTGAAAAAGGATTTTGTTGAGAAACAAGTTGAGTGTTTGATGATTGTTGGATTGTGGTGTGCTCACCCTGATGTAAGTCTAAGACCATCCATTAGACAAGCAATTCAAGTGCTAAATTTTGAACTTGCCTTGCCAAATCTTCCCCTGAATAGGCCTATTGCAACCTATCATGCTCCTACGCCGACTCTAAGCTCAGTTGAAGCTTCCATAACCACAAGTCTTCAACATGGTCGTTAATTAATAGTGATAAATCTGGTGTTTGTGTCCCTTCTTGTTTTACATATGTATATCCATTTTTTGTGTATGAATGTTTGAAGTTGGAAATTAGAAACATACTCTTTTTAAACATATCCTTTTTTTGCTTTTTGTTTTTGTAAATATAGTATTTGTTGTTTCTTATTCTCATTTGAGTAAATTAGCATCATGAACCTTGCTAATTGCTATGTGGGAAGAATCTTTTAATGAACTTATATTCTAGAGTTTTCCAATTCATCAGAGTTGTTGCTAGTTGATCCAAATACCAGTCTTTTGCACGTCCAATGGGAGAATTAGGAGATAACCTCATGTATAAGTTTTCTTCTTTGATGTTTCCGTTTCACAAAACTTCACTAGGTGATTGATGGGAAATTAAAGGTCCATTTCGATGAATAAATTTGACTGCAGAAGTTAGATAACACCTATTTTGATCTCAATCTGCCTTTGGTTGTTCCTAGGTTTGGCTGATCGAGCGAACCTCTTTGGAATGTTGTTGTTCATTTTCGGTGTTGACGTTTCTTCATTGTTGTTAGCCATGATATTTCCGGTGTTGGCTATTGTTATTTGTTGAAGGGTTCATTTCTTCCTTCTCCTTGTTCATCTTATGTTATTCCTTTTAGTCCTTTTGATATCGGGATCAAAAAGTAGTTGATCCAAAGGTGTCTTACCTCGCATACAAATCTACAATCAAACAACTGTACAAGTAATCAATAAGAAACTGTATTATACAAACTAAAAACAGAATTAAAAACTAAGTTAAATATTTACAAGTTTTGTCTAGTTTGGAGAGTGAATTTGCTTCGAGAAATGAGCAAAAAAGAGAAAAATATGGAACTTCATAAACATGCAATATTCAAACTAATTTGGTGTAGTTTGCGAAAACAGCGCCATTTGAGAAAGAGGGTCTTACTAATGGTGCATGAGTTGGCAAGTGTACCAAATCGTACTCAACTAATAAAGTTGTAAGTTATTGTCTTCATAGAGATTATCGTTCAGAAAACTTTTTTATAAGTAAACAATTTAGAAAAGATGAAGTTGTTTTGTAGGGTTTTAATTGCCCTGCCCAATGCGAGATTAGTTTTTGTGATTCAGAAGTTTAACCCCCACCCTCCGTATTAGTTGCAATTAACTCAGTTGATTATTAGTTTATGACATGTCTTTCGATATTAGAAAGTAAAACATAACCTCGTGATAAATCAGTGGAAGTTTTTATTTTAATATTGCCGCAATTCAACTAGTTACAATTGTGGCATTCCGATAAGATGATTGATAGTCCTAAATTCATACGAGAAAATAAGAAATTTACTATCGTCTAGTTCATACGGAATTAGGATTGTCAATTCTAATATGTTCTATATAAAATATGATATAGACACGGACATATATAAATTAAATCAAAAACTACATAAAAAAAATTCATTAATTGAATCCAACAAATAAGAAGGGGTTCATCGTAGAACCCTAATCAAAGAGGTTTAGTTGCACATGACAACATGCATCAATTCAAAACAATAGAAAAACATACCCTAGAGAGAGCAATAGAAGGATGGAGATCCTCTGTCTTGAAGCTCTGATGCTTAAACCATGCCTTGTACCACCAGCTTTATTAATTAATAAAAGAGTGCACAAGAGTTTATATTTATATTACTATTAGCCTGCATTTTTATCTGGTGTTATTTCGACAGGTAAAAGAAAGTTTAAAGCTGGAAAAAGTCTCTAAGTCCATGATTGAAGTTGCTGAGTTCAACAGATGTTGAGAGCATTCGACATAAGCCGCAGTTCAAAAAAGCATTAAAAGCTTTCGACATAAAGGTGGAAACTGACAGACAATTATCTCAGCAAAGAAGTTGGTTTCAAGTGTCCAGACACATGGAAGACATGCAATTTTCGACGATGACATGAAGTTTTTAGCAATTTAGGTTATGCAGTTATTTTCTATATGTATATATAATAATTTTTCATACGAAAAAACGATCACAAATCACTTATAGAATTCTAGTACTCGAAGTACCAGCGTCTAGAGAAAAGAGTCATACAAAATGTTAGTAATCTAATTTGTCGAACCACCTTTACATTAATGCAATGCAATTTACCTTTTCTTTAAGTTTCTGCATTTAAACTTTTAAGTTTTTTACTTGCATTTTCTTTATTTATCTCTGTTGAAAGATAGTTATTTTCATACACAAAACAGTTTTCTTCATCTTGTTCATAAAGCAACCTATGAATATGATGAACATTTATGTATTTTCTGGAAAAAGATTGCACAACATGTCCTAGGATTTCTGGTTTGAACCTGCTTGTAATAATCAAAACTAGTCCTCTTGTTTACCGAAAGCACTGGTAAACAAGTACATCATTACTTAGGGGTTAAGAGCAGAAAAATAGGGTTTTTCAACTAAAATAGCTTGAAAAACAAGGAACCAGCACCTCATGCTCTGTAACACATGCTAGGATGCATGATATGAGACATAGGGGCACATGAGCTAGTGCATCCAATGCGAATTTTGCAGTTTTCATCTCTTTTTTGAGCGTTTGTGCGTCTTGCAATGGCTTGGAACTTGAAATTAATTTTCTTCGTTTTGAATTGTCTTCAAAGACCTTTTAAGAACCATTTATCTTCAATCTTCATATCATCAATCCTTCATGTGTTGTCTTATTTTGCCGATTTACATGATTCTCACTAAAAAAACGCAAAACACTGGTGAAGTTACATAAATTAGGATAAAACTGAATTACAACGACTCGAATGAAAACAACACAAAATGTTCTTCAAACCATTGACAACTCTTTTAAATGACACTTCTAATTTGCATTTAAATGCAAAGAAAATAACTAAAATTATAACATTAAATATCATATTATGTTCCATCATCACAACCCCAATTTTAAATTGTTGCTTGTCCTGAAGAAGCAAAATATCAAGAATTTAGAATTTACATTAATTTAAAAATTGAAACATACATTTCTAGAGATGATGCTAAGATTGTGACTCTTCCCACTTCCACATTTGACTAGTTTACCACTTCCATGCAAGTGGGAAAGACTTAAAGACGATACTCTTAATTTTAACCACTTATAATTCAAAGATACATGTATCTACCTCCTAAAGATACAATTCAAAATGAGGGGTGCTCCTAGAAAAAGCAAATCTATGCCTAGTCACTAGGGTAGCTACAGAAAAGTCAAACGGTCAGAAAATAAAACAGGGCCTTAATGCAATTTGTCAGGGGTTAGCCCTTGGGTTTACAGCCTTTTTAGAAACATGTCAGCCCATTGTCAAATCCTTCTGCAAAAGTTATTTTTTGTCCAAAGTCAGGGTTAACCCCTGGGAAAGGCCCTAACAAATGGCATGCCATCTCTGTAAACCCACATGATGTGTTCTTTATTTGAATTTCAAAACTCCTGCTCTCATTTTGTCGGGAGCCAACATGCAAAAACGAGGGGCGCACCCCTTGTCACCTTGGGATGCACAAATGCAATTTGCCAAGGGCATCTCCTGGCTTTACCCCACGCAAATTTTCCAAGGGTACCTGCCCCTGGAAAATATCCTTGGAAAATAGCCAGATTTCTTGTAGTGATCACGGCCAGGTTGTAACAACAGATTTTGATTTTTTTAACCAGCGGTTACAATGATGAACAAGAAGAGACGTTTATGAACTACTTGTTTAAGAGTCAAAGGAAAAAGTTGAATAGAGCTTACAAAACCCATTTTAAGTGTCCTCCTTTTAATGCTCCCCAATGAGTATTGAAATATCAGGCAAATTGGCAATTCTGAATCTATAAATGTTTTTAAATTGTATCTCTCTTGGTCTTCAAGTGGTTTTATATAAAATTTTCAGCGAAGGTAAGGGCTGCGCAAACATGCTTGTGAACCATGGCCATCAGATAATTGATACGGTTTGGTGGGATTTTTTTCCGGTTTTATCTGTGATGACTTTTTTAGGGACCGTTATCGGTTACTTAATTTTTGTTTTCCGTAACTTTGTTTTGTCATCTTTTGCTTTCCTTTTGGCTTTTTCTTATAGGTTTTGGTTTGGCCCCCTCCTGTACATATTTTTCCCATATTTATAATATATATTATTATGAGTAAATGGCATAGGATGAGAGTTGCTTGAGGGTGCTGACCAAGTCGAGATGTCCAGTCTCTCCTTAATATCCTCCTTACTCTTGATTCAGATAAAAAAAAAAACTTGTATTTATCTATTGACTTCTTTAAGGCATAATATATACTCAACTTTCACGCAACCATATTGCCAACTACTTATTTTTTCCTCAAACCATATTATATTTTAACTTATAATTATACATTCAAAGTGTAACCACTAAAGAAAATATCATTGTACTAGTCAAGACAATAACTTTTTATTATAAGCTTATGCAAAGAAAATAAGTAACATTATCACGATACCATTGATAATGTATCAATTAACGACCATCTTGAAGGCTATTGGTTATGGAAGCTTCTACGGAACTTACCGATGATGAAGGAACATGATAAGTTGCAACTGGCCTCTTTGATGGAAGATTTGGGAAGGCAACCTCAAAATTAAGCACTTGAATTGCTTGTCTAATTGATGGTCTTAGACTAACATCAGGGTGAGCACACCACAACCCAACAACTATCAAGCACTCTACTTGTTTCTCATCAAAATCATTTTGCAAATTTTCATCCATGGCCACAAGTAGCTCTCCTCTTCCATAATGATCCCAAACCCATTCAATCATTCCATGCTCTTCATTTTTTTCCTTCATCACTTCAGTAGCTTTCTTACCAGTAGTAATCTCCAAAACAACAATCCCAAAACTATACACATCAGACTCTTTACTTGCCCTACCTGTGCTCACATATTCCGGAGCTAGATAGCCGAATGTCCCGGCCAGCCCAGTTGTTTGAGGCCCAAGTTCATGGTCCATTAATTTAGCCAACCCAAAATCACCAAGCTTGACATTGAAACTAGAATCTAACATGACATTACTTGATTTGATATCTCTATGCACCACACACCTCTCCCATTCTTCATGTAGATAAAGCAAACCAGAAGCCAATCCAAGAGCTATTTTGTGCCTTGCACCCCAAGAAAGAGGTGTTCTTTTACCAAATAAATGAGAATCAAGACTACCATTTGGCATAAACTCATAAATAAGTAGAAACTCACCTTTGTCATGGCACCAACCCAAAAGCTTCACAAGATTCCTATGTCTCAGTTGACTAATAACTTTAACTTCAGTTACATACTCTTTCTTTCCCTGTCTTGATCCTCTTGATATTTTCTTCACAGCAACTTGTAAATCTAAATCACCAAAGTAACCTTTATAAACTGCTCCAAAACCACCTTGACCCAACTTTCTATCCTTAGAGAAGTTATTGGTTGCCAAATCAAGTTCTTTGTAGGAGAACCTTCTTGGCCCTGCTCCTCTTTCAAGATCATCATTCATTGAAGTCAAATGCATAGCCTCTTCCTTTTGCTTATCACTTCTCATTCTTTTCCTCCAAAGTAATGCATATGCTACTAATGCTCCCACTCCTATAACTATAACCCCACAAGACACCGTTAGTATTATAACCAATCTCGTCTCTTTTGTATTACTATCACCACTTTTGGCCAAAGTGGAGTTGAATTCCCATGACAAAGGATAATTTAATTCTTGAACATAACTTGTTGCAACAGAAAATCCTACAGTAATCCATTCCGGCATAACTTTCATTAAATCAATTGAAAATGAAAGACTAGTATATTCTTGAGGATTTGAGGTAGTTTGATATTTCCAAGATACGGTCAAATTCTTGGTTGAAGAATTGTACCTAATCCATACCTCAGCAGTGTCTCCACTATGTTTGCTGGCATTCCAAGGTGTCGTAGCTGATGAAATGATTGAATTAATGTTGATTCCCACATGACCTCTTGTCTCACGAAATTCACGATTTGCGAAAGAATCAAATTCTACATGAACAATTTAGATACTAGATGAAACCATTGTTGTGGTGTTAAATAATCCCATAAAGCCACCATCGGAATTGAGGGGGATTTCAAATCCATAAGGAACCAAGAAAAAGGCAAGGCCATGGCCATATAAAGAAGGTGATCTACCTTGAGTGTTGATTATAAAAGTGTAATGAGTTGTGAAGTCAGTGAGTGGACCTGTGTTTGAGTCCCAAAGTAACACCTTTTCGGAATAGAAGACTCTTCCAACTTGACATGAATAATTTTCATTGATGTTGAAATTAACTTCTCCATCACGTGGTGCTGCAGAACCTTGATAGACTATGTTGGCATCACTGGGATCAAAACTGGGAAATTTGAAGAGTATGGAGTGAGCGGGGATAGTGAAGCTTGCATCCAATATTGCTTTTGTTGGTGGTATTCTAAAGGTGGTATGTTATAAATTATACTGTTGCAGGATTTTGAGTGGAAACGTGACTTTTTATACTATACTTCCACTGGTGGATGAACATTGAAAAAAAACTGATTTTGTTGAATTCACCACATACTGCAT
>Ga0315914_1003095_pt1 | contig 25357 bp, 10 predicted proteins | sample MpolenodulesMG_FD_203920 | JGI IMG/M metagenome (GOLD analysis project Ga0315914, IMG submission 203920) | Medicago polymorpha root nodule microbial communities from Los Angeles, California, United States - elongated nodules | ecosystem: Host-associated > Plants > Roots > Nodule | place: USA... | reverse complement strand
TAGTATGCAATTTGACTAATTGCGTTCTTTTGCACCTTTCTAACTGTTAAACTATATGTTAAGGGGGTCCATTTTAAACTATTATGGTTAATAATACTAATACATAGTAATACTAATGTATGTGGGGATGGTAATTACAATTAGGTTAGTGATCTACAAACTCACGGCTGCGATTTGGAATTTATATAAAAAAAAAAAACTTTGATTAATGAGCTGTTTTGGTTTGAACAGAATTAACAAAAATTCTTAGGTAAATTTAACTTGGCCTACATGACCATTGTGGAGCCAAGTTTGTCATGGAGACAAAAACATGGCCTTTGGAATTTAGCTGCTAAATCCAAAATGGGGCTAACTTCTTAAACACAAGCTGGACAATCTACATCATCCAGACAGAGACTTTAACTAAATTATTGTACAAATAATGTTCTAAAATCATAATTTCACTAGCATCTACAATTTATTTTTATTAGTTTAGATTATAGCTGTTGATTTGACCAATTATATAGTGGACTTTATATATTCCCCCAAGATGATGTGTATATATATAAGAAGGTTGTTAAATGAGTATAAAAAAAACAAAGTTTGTTAAAATTTCTGCATAATTATTTGTCATGTTTATTATAATTATTAGTTTATTTTTAAAAAAAGTTTAGATGAGTTGGACTCGAGAGACTTACCAAAGTTAGAGGATGCCTTAAGGTTCATCGAGCGTTCACAGAGGTAATTACAGATTATCTACAAAAAAGTTCTTCACCGATAATAAAAGTTGAACACATAATCTTACGAGTGAGTCAAATCTTTAACAACCAAACCAAATTTCATTTGCTTATTAGTTTGTTTACGGTTACAATTAGTTATTACTTATTAGTTTGTAATCAATATACTTATTATTCTTCCTTTTCATTTTAGTTCCTCAATTTTTTTTTCAACTTTTAGTCCTAAAAAAAATTTGCATCTTCACTTTTGATCCCTCATTTTAAGTATACTCATATGTAAAATTCATATTTTTGAATAAAAATTTGCTGAAAAGTTTATAATATTATAAGAATCTTTAAAAAAACAAGAATTTTTAACGAAACATGAATTAAATATGAATTTTTATATTTTTGGCGGTTAAAAATTCATATTTAATTCATGTTTTGTTAAAAAATTCTAATTTTTTTAGGGAGACTTTTACAATATTCTACACATTTCTACAAAATTTCATTATAAAATACAAATGCTATACATGAATTGACTTAAAAAAAGAACCAAAAATGATAATTGAAAATTTTATAGGGACTAAAAGTTAAAGAAATTTTTTAGAGGGTCTAAAATGAAAAAATTGATATATTTATAGGGAAAAACATATTTAACTCTTTCATTTATTAGATTGTTTCTTTATAATTTTAGTAATTGGAATAGTTTTTTTTTTTTTTTGACAAAAGTAATTGGAATAGTTTTATTAATACCAAAAATTTTATCACCAAAAAAATAATTTCTATTTTTTCGAAAGGTAATCTGAGATGATACTTGTTCATCTATAATTTTAATGTATGTGAATATGTATCTATCTTCCTTTTTTTTCTTAATAAAATCCTCTCATTTATGATTAAAATCTTTTAGTGTTTTTTTAATGATTTTTTTTAATACAAAAAGAGAACATCTTGTAAAAGTTTTTACTATGAATTTTTCGTATACTTTAACATTGTTCAAAAGATCCTCTCATTCATTATGACATGACACATCAAATGAACGTTCTTTGTTTTTATTTTATGGAAATGAACATATGATTTTCTACATGAATCTCACATGATATCACCATAAACTTGTTGCACAATAAATTCATATATTTCATGTCAACTCTAAGTTTGACATATAATGATTCAAACACATTAAAAAACTTGACCTTATAAAGTTTACATACAATCTAGTCTCAAGTATACATGATCAACCTAAAAAGACTATAAGTTTTTATGAAATGCACATCAGATATACACATGGACGAGTCCAGAATTTTCAGAAAGTGATGTCAAGCTCGTTTACCATAAATATTTATACAAAAATATATAAAACCGTAACCATTAAAATGATGAAGTCTTTATCATTAAACAAAACATTGAAGATTACAAAAAGTATATGAATGTATATAAAAAAATTAAAGGCATTTTAGTGTCGAAGAATTACAATTGCTCTCTTCATGGTTTCATATTTTAAAAGTGTTATAAGATTTTTTCATTTTCAACACTATCAAATGTAGCTTAATTTTTCATCTTCTTTCTACTAGATAGTAAGTTAGTGACCACTTTTCTTTTAATATTTTTTTGGAGCATTTGTTTTTTGTTTTAAATAAAATCCAAAGGTTAGTTAAAACCCAAATTATCTAGTAGATAGTACTGATCCACTTTTTCAATGTATAAAGTAGTACTATTATTTTTAACAAATAAAATATACTTTATCCGTCGCAGATTAAGTGAGTCATTTGCTCATTTCACACATATTAAGAAAAATCTATAAACGAAGGAGAGAGAAAAATGTTTTTGTCAAATATTGATGCATTCTTCATTATCACAAAAGCTTTTAGGATAATATATTTTTTTTTATAAAAGGCTCATTTATTATGGGACGTAGGGAATAATAATTTACATTGTTTGTCTCAAGTGTATAAGTTAAGTCATGTGTGGACAACCTAAAAATTAAAGTGAGGTCAAACATATAAAGATATTGTATTATTGGTTAAAAATATTGTTTTGGGGTCAGCTAACCCCAAAACCTTATATGTGCATTCGTGTCTGAAATTATATATTATCCTTATATAACTCCCTTTTTCTATCTTTCTCTATTCTATAAATAAAATGTTTGTTAGAGATCTCAAAAGTGTATACACATGAGAATTATTTTTTATTTAAAACATTAAATAAATAAAACACATGCACATGAGAAATATTGATAAGAGAAAATGATATATATATATATATATATATATATATATATATATATTTTGACGATATGATATGACGAGAAAAATATAGATAAAATGAGATGTTGAATAGATTTGAAAAAAATATAAAGTGTTCAAATGTTCAGAAATCATAGAGTATCCAAATATTATTGTTGATTTTAATGACCAGATGCATAAATGTTCAAGGAGAGGTGAAATGAAAATTCTAGAAAATATTGGGATGAGAAATGTAATTATCAAGTGATACGGGAAATAAATACGTATTTTCGAAAATATTAAAATAATTGTATTTTAAAAATTGTCTAGGCATTTCAATCAGAATATGAAAAAAATCGAAAAACACTTGGATAAATAAGTAAAAGATATTTTTTAACTTAACTAAAAGAAGTATTAAGTTCTGCTACAATCTTAAAAAAGCAGTAGTGTTAAAATGTGTCGATGCAGAACCGAAAGATTAGTCCATACAATTATTCATAAAATATAACCGATTATCTAAGAAAAATATTATTTCTTTCGTCTCATATTAAGTGAGTCATTTGTTCATTTTACATGTATTAAAAAAATATGTAAATGAAGGAGAGTGAAAAATAATTTTAAGTGTTGTTGTCAAGCATTGATGCATTCTCCATTATTATAAATGAAGTGGAATATATTAAAGAAGAATGCTAAACAGTGTCCTCAGGGCATTGATTAAGCAACTAAAACAAGTAACTTTTTATAAAAATGGTGTAATTAGTACTTAATCAAAAGTCAAAACTTATATTTTTAAGACAAATTTTCTATTTATAGTTTCTTTAACCATTTGCTCTGAGGGCACTAGTTAGCGAGACCCTATATTAAATTGGTAGTGACGAAAATAGTATCAATTAAAGTTATAATTGAAAAAAATAATTAATATTGTATTAAAAATAACTTGGACAATACTTTTTTACAATAAGATAACTTATTATAGGATGGAACGAGTAGAAAATGGAATAAAAAATAAACGATTTTTTGTTAATGTAACACGAGAAGAAAAGCTGTGAAGACAAAGATAGGACTTAGGTAGTCATGAGAAAAACAGAAGGGTCAATCATTATAATTTGCATGTGCCATTTTCTATGTTTGCACATTGACAACACCATCAGGGCAGAAAGAAGAAAAAAAAACTCCATCCTCACTTTCCTAAACTTAATCTCTTGGATAGAGTATAAAATCGATGTCTCTGCTTCAGATATACATTGACCAAATTTATTTTACAATACTTCAACCAATACACAAAGCTTCTTTACATGCATGTAGCAGAGGATCTAAACTCCACATACATAAAACTTTTATGCATGTGGATGATAAAACTATATACTATTTAATTATTTTAATCTTCAAATTTTGTTTTTGGTGTGTGTCTAAATCGTGTGTCTAAATATTATGATCACACAAGACTTTCTCATATAAACTTTATCCCTTTCAATTCATATTATCTGTTTAATTTAAAATGTCTACATACCATAAATGATTTATAAGACGCCATTTATTACTTTTTTTTAATAATATTATTCTTATTAGAGTTTAATTCATATACACTATCAATGTAAAATTTTACACAATCAATACATTTTACACTGTTAAACGATCACAATCTTCATGTTATTAAAATGTTTGACTTTATTCATAATTGTTTTAAAATCATTCATTTGATTGATTGTTGTTTCCGATAATGTAAAACTTCTTACATTAATGGTATATAAAAATTAAAATATATTTATTAAATAATTACTTTTAAAGTCATACATTTATTTGATTTTTATACCTCGACACATTACAAGACTAAGGGTCCATTTGAATAAGACTTATTTTAAACTTATACAAAACTGTCTACGTAAAGAGTCCCTTAGTCTTGTAATGTGTTGAAGTGGTTATAGTTTAGAGGATCCGCATTATAAATGAGTTGGTTCAAATCGCCCAAGAAAAATAAGGGGAGTCAAAATCACCAAATCGACAAATTAGAGAGTCAAATGTGCAATTAATTAAAGATGAAAATAAACAAATGAATGTAATTTAAGAGCTTGCTTAAGATTATCTAAATTAAGAGGGATAAAATTATAATTTTTTAGGTTTTTTCTATATTACCTTTGAAAAATGGTGGGTAATTTACCCACCAACCAATGAGAATGAACAATTTATAGGTAGGGTCAAGATAGTTCATGGATACGACAATTTCTACGGTACACTCAACAAAATTGAGTGTACCATTACACCTATATGTAAAATAAATAGTCTAATGAGTTATTTTTTCTAGAAAAAATATATTGGTTATAATTATAATAATTATATTTTATTTTTCAAAAGTGTCGACAAATCACAATTTCAACTTTTTTTAATTTTTATTTCTCATGATAGTGAATATTGATTATTTTATCCATAAAATGTTAAAAAATTAGTACGATTCATATAAATAATGAAATGATTTTTTTTCTTATGAAATAATATTTTCTAAAATATAAAAATCGACAAATATCTCTTTATTATATAAAAATGATCGTTAACTTATTGATTTATCAAATAGGTGTATCGATACATCTTAATTTAAGGGTGTACCGTAGAAACTCTCCATGAATACCACATATAAAAGTGAATGTTCATTGATTGTGGTAAATTACCCACTATTCTTAGGGGAGTTCCCGGGTGAGTATGAATGTCCTCGATAGTCGATACCCACCCGCGTTCAAAACAAAAAGTGTTCTCATTATGCACTCCACCTCCATTTTTTGAAATAAGAGAAAACCTAAACCCAAATTCAAACTCAAACGCAATAAATTTGGATTTTTCCGTCAAAGTCTGGGTGGATTTAGACGAGAGCCGGCGAGTACGGTTCTACTGGGATGTGTAGAAAGACTATGGGTCCCTCAAACACCTAACATAGTGTGAGAGAGTAATTGACTAAGCATTAAATGTATGTAGATACCAAAAATAGAAAACGACAACATATAAGGAAACAGTGGTACGTATGAAAACAAAAACAGTACTCCATGACAATAAGGTATATGAAATTTAAAATTCATGAAACTGAAATGAAATGTCATAGTTGAAACGGGGTAAAATTAAAAATACATGACATTTTTGTCTAAATAAAACAAAAACAGTACTCCATGATCCATGACGAGAAGGTATATATATAAGAGAAACAAAGCAAAAGATGAATTGAATGGCCAAATATACCCATGGTAATTTTGGTCTCTAACAGTTCCCCCACGACTCAGGAACAGTTGTTGTCCCAAGAAAACCAAAACCTGCTTGTTGTGACTGTGACTTGAGCATCATCATGTTTTGATGAGGTTGGTGTTGGTGGTATTCTACACCCCCAGTGAATGTTAGCATATCCTTTACATCCAAGGAGTCACCACCATTTCCTCCACCGTTGGTAAGGCCAAGAAAGTCCCTCGTGAGACCGTCGTCGTTCTTTCCGGTGAGGCGGCCTCTCATGTTGTTAATATAGTGATCAACGGAGTCTAGCTGAGTCACTGATCCAAACTGGCCAATGCTGAGCTGAGAGGTTTGATGATGATGACTCATTGGTGGTTGGCTACCTGTGATGGCGGCGGCACCGACTGTTGCTGCTTTTTGGAGAAGTGCAGTTGCTGAGAGGTGTGGTGACATGGCAGCACTGGAAGAAGGTTGTTGTGTGCTGACGTGGAAGGGTGATGATGTCATTATGCTCTTAGGGTTTGTGTGATGAAGAAATGGGAGAGGAGGAGGAGGAGAAGAGAGGTTGGTGTGAAAATTTGGAGATTCAGGCTTGATATTGTGGTGGAGGGGATTGGTAAGAGTATTATTAAGGTTGCTAGGGTTAGGGTTTTGTTGAGGTGGGTCCCAGGTGATGTGGCTTTGTTGTTGATTTGGGAAGAGGAAGAGAGATTGGACTAATGGGTTTGTGTTTGTGGTGGTGATGGCTAATTGGTTTGCAGACATTCTTGCACTTTCTTCAGCTAATGCATCACAAAATGCTCTATGAGTTATGAAGCTGTCCTTCCTGCAGTTTTCACACAATAAAACAAAAGCAATTTTGTATTAATTCACAAGATAATATAAGAAAATACTATATATTTTTCTTGCATCATACTTATAACCATGGTGATAATTAGCCTTATTTATAAAAAAGGACCTCTAATATGGTCTTGATTCAATGGTAGACTTCATGAACCAACATATCATCTTTGTTGTCATGACTATTTTGAAATTATATTAAATTTGTTATTTAATTTAGTAACAAAAATTTGAAATAACTCTACAAAATTATCCTCAAAAGCCTAGCTCTCAACCCTTCTCTAAAATGTACTACTAGTAGCACCTTAAAATTAAAAAAGGACATTAACTTATATGTAAATAGTTTTATTTATTGTTAATGTGTTTTTATTCTAAATGTATTTACTAGGGAAGAATGTGTTATATTCTAACTTGCATAATAAAATGAGTCCAAAATGTGACTGATTGTTCAAAATACAGTAATACACCCAATTCATTTGAATTTTAATATGGTAAATTTTATACATTTTTTTGTAACTTTTTTTTGGAGAGAAAACGAGTCAATGAATTTGATTTTGAGAATGGAAATGAATCATGCATGCATATGTACATAATGTGAAGTTTGCATAACCAAAGAAGACTTATGAAATTCTTGTAGAATGTGCCCCATTGGCAAAAAGGTAAGGGAAATCATGCATGGGATAAAGGAGGAGGGGACTAATGTACACGGATTAACGTGTCAATGGGTTTGGACCAAATGGGACATAAATTATGTTACAGGGTCAAATGATCATATGCATGATGCAATTGATGTGGATAGCCTTTTGCTTTATGCATGCAAAAAATTAAAATTATATAATATTATGTTGAAAGATTATTGGTACTATAGTGTTATAATTATTATGATGGTGGAAGTCTTGGAAAACTAGAACTCATGCACGACACAAAGATAAGCAATTGAGATCAATGAATCGTCCAATCCACTAATGAAGTTATAGAAGAAAGCAACTTAGCATATCAGATTTGTTGCAGATTTATCAGATTTCACAATGATGAAAAAAGTTGAGAGAAAAATACTATGGAGTTTTCAATAAAAATGAAATTGAGAAAAAGTAAGAAATCATCACAAATTTTCTAACTATATTGATTATATTCTTTTTACTTTTTCAGTAGACAAAAATAGATGTCCATCATTTTCTTAGAGACTGCACCCACTCCATATCAACATAAGAGTGTATAGTAGAAAGAGAGTACAATCAAGTCTAGAAAACAATTGAGCACTCTGACACATAAAATTGGAATTTTTATTTAATTTTTTTACACATAATGTTGTAAAAATAGTATACATCATGCTGTTCATGCTGACATGCATGTGCATGTATCATGATGTTAAAAAAAAACAAACAAAATTGCTATTGAGTCACAGATAATACAGTATAGTAGATAAAAACAAAAGGTGCGTGGATTGTGTTTTCTTTTGTTGTTAACTGCCGCACATTCATTTGGCCTTTTTTAGGATTCAGAAAACAGCTAAATTAATTCTAGTCTCTTTTAGCAATTGGACACTTATTTATTAGCTGTATTCACAATTTCATGCAACCTTCTATGAAACAAATTCAAGGGTATAAAAATCTAGCATACCATTCTTATGTAATTAGAAGATACTAATAAAAAGAATAATTATGAAAACGGGCATGCTAACAAGCATCTTAAAAACATTGTTTAAGAAACTAAATTTAGAATTTTGTTAAAACAAAAAGTAATTAATTCAATCTCTACCAAATTGTGGTAAATACTTTGTAGGATCGTTTTAGCTAGGTTGTGATTGCGGTCCTAATTGTGGTTGTGCTGCGAACTTTGATATTGCAGCACAATAAGGGCAATTGCGAATTGAATTGCAAATCGTTGCACAAATCTTTAAAACCTTTATATTGGGGTTGAATTGCAGTTGCAGACCATAATTTACAATTATGTTTCGCACTTATAACATTGTTATTGATCTAAAATAGAAACAAAAGAAAAAATGGATTAATTTAATAAAACATGGATATGTGAAATTAGCATGAAAATATTATGTGTGTACTTGAAATTTATATCTATATGAGCAGTATAGTACTATACAGTACCTGGAAAAAAGGGTACCACAATCACATTTATATTCTCTAGTACCACAGGTTTTAGAGTGAGCTTTCCAATCAGAGTGAACAGCATAGATCTTTGAGCACTTATCACATTTCCATTTTTTCTCACCATGTTTTCTACTATAATGTTTCTTAATTCCTGTAAGATCTCCAAGAGCCCTTGAAGGGTTATGATGAACACATGAAGGCTCTGGACAAACATAAGCTCTCTTTTTAATAACATCTTTGTTGTTCCTTTGCTTCAACTTCCATGGTAGGTTATGTCCTCTCCTATGTAGCTGTAGGTTTTGATCTCTTTGAAAACCCTTGTTGCAGATCTCACACACAAATCTATTTGTTGCTAATAGTGTCTTTGGTGATAAAGCTATCACTTCAGCATCAGGATCTGAATTAAGAGAATCAATTACATAATTAATTAACATGTCAATCATATACTAAACAATTGAACTAAGGTGTATACTATATACTATTACTATTATACTAATATATGTTGTTACATGTGATTTTAAATTGTGGTCTGCAATTGCAATTATGTGCGGCCGCAATATAAAGGATTTTGAAGTCTCTATAATAGGATGGTTGCGGTTAGCGTAACCGTAACCACAATTAAACATATTATAAATATAAATCCAATTAACTAATTATTAGTTACCTGGGTTACCAGGGAGGCTTCTTTTTTTCTTGGTCTTTTGAGGCTGTGGTGAGGAATTTATGGTTGAAACTAAGTGGTTAAATCTAGCAGAAGAGACATTTGTTTCTTCTGAGAAAGAAGTGGAATTGGACATTAGTGCAGGGAACATATTTGGCTTTGAAGAAAGAAAAACAGCACTACAAGTTGGAGAGGAGAGGAAAAAAGAGAAGAGAAAAAAGCTAGGTAGTAGCAAAGATACGGTATTCTATTGTTTTTGTTTGATTCAAAATATGGCTATGTGTGTATTTATTACTCCTGATAGCTACTTTTTGAGAGCCAAGAATGAGACTTGGATACACACAATGCAACTAAGAATATTTACATTTATTTCTTAAAAAAAATAAAAAAAGAGAATAATTACATTATACAGAACCTTGCTATATGGTGAACAGGTGGCAGAGTGACATGTAGATAGAGAAAGGCATCATTCACTTTGAGGTAAAAAAGAATATAAAGTAAAATGTGAATGAATGCATCTCATAAATTGTTTAAAGGAGTAACTTAGTGGTATATGTAGAGAGATATATCAAATGAGTTATATATACTCAGAATTAGTTTCTGTTAACAATGTTTCTTTTTTTTTTGATAAATTAACTAGTAACATTTGTTAGTGATTCTACTTTTTCAGATGAAAATTTAACATGCAATAAAAAATGCATTAAAGTTACAATATACTATTTCCTCAAAACAATCTAGCTACTATTTAATAAGCTAGTATGTATTAGTATGAAAACTGCATTACAATAATGATAAATGTGGGCCTTTAATTTTTTTACACACATTCAATACATTCCTTTTTTTTTTCCATATTGAGATATATAATTATAAACTAGAATTAATATATGATGTCACATGTAGCAAAATTCTCTAAAATGTCATGTTAAAGATTAAAGTGGAGTTTAATTTCATTAGTTGTTCATTTGTCTATTCAAACATATATTTGACTCGGTTTTTTAAGTAACCAAAAAAATAAAAACATTGATATATGATTACATATTTAAATACGTTCATATGAGATATGTTTATAAATAGGAAAACATGTCATATCAAGCTTTCAAAAAGTTAGACTTAAATCTAAAAAATAAATCTATGATAAACTACATGTCATATTTATGCCTTAAATTTTTTGGACACGTCAAACTGAGACCGTGTAAAGCCTAACTCGACCCGATCTATTACCACTCCTACACCTCATAACCCTCACCCACCTCACTATTCCCTTCGCCTCAATCACGAACCAGACCTAACCCTCAAAACAATTCCAACCCGACCCAAAACCCCAAACCCTCATCAAAAACCTAGTTGTCTTCGAACACACTTTCGTTGATGCAAATGGCAGTATAATAGTTGGTGCATTCACTTACGCATGTGCTCACCCGCTAGATGCAAACAAAATGTGCTTCACAAATATACAAAAACACCCTCAACACAGTTTCCAAAACCTTCGGCCCGAACAACATTATGAGTAGTGATATTTTAACAACCATTTTAGTACAACCTTTGAGACAACTTTGTTGTTCTCTCTTCTTATTGGTCAAAAAGAATAGAGAGAAAAAGTAAGAGAGAGAAAAAAACATAATGTGAGTATGAGAGAGAAAATTGTACAAAAGTTGTATCAAAATATTTGTACAAATATCATTTCTCCAACATTATAGGTTCTACAATGGCTTCTCATTTGTTGTCGCGGTGTCGATAATATAGCCTATGATAACTTTTTTGTGCAAGTTAATTAAACACAATCTTTCTAGAGACAATCATTATCATCACTTTATCACTTGAATGATTTGATACATTCGCTAAATACTAATCATAATCGGTTAGAAATAACATATCATTTTCCATGCCGCTCATAAATTAATGTCATGAGAACACACTTCTCATTTTTAGAGAAGACTATCCTCTCTCAAAATGATAAAGACATTACTGGTAATGTTTTCATTCTGCACCATGTGTAATCTTCAATGTATTAACACATCATTAAGTCATTGACTTGAATTTTCTACAAGCTAAAATTGATTATTCAATTAAATTTCTCTGTATCAAACTTGATAGCACTTGCAGAACTTGATATTGTAGGTGTATGTAGTCTATAAAATGTGTACTGTGTAGGCTCTTAGAAAAGAGAAATGAGCTACAATGGACACACTTAATTACCACAAGTTTTCTTGTTAATTAGAACCTTTTCAAAGGAACATTTTCACAATATATCATCCTTCTTTATGATGTTGAAGATCATACAACGTTGCAACCATAAATCATATTAATGAGTTTTATCCAGCAAACCAAAGCTCAGGATACCAATTATTGGGAGTATTGAGAGCAATATGATGTTGAAGATCATACAATGTTGCAATCTAAATTATATTAATGATTTTTATTCACATTTACTTCATTTCTTGTGTTAAAATTTGAATTTTTTGTGAAAGAAATTTTTATAAGGTTTTAAACATGTCTACAAAAAGTCATTTAAAAATTTAAAAGTTTAATAGTAATTAAACAAATTTAAATTTAAAAACACCTAAAACTCCATGCTGCATTTTTTAGAAGGACTAAAACTTGCTAGTTTTTTTTAAGACTAGAAACGAAACTTGACATGTCTATAGGAGATAAAAAATTATTTAACATGTGTTTATCCTAAATTCGTCATGGTCTTGCATCTTTTCGATGATAAATACAATAATTCGTAAGTCATGAATATAGCATGTTCTCTCGATCATGTATATATATACTTTCCTCCAGCTTATTATTTGGTTCGTGGAATATAATATATCTCATAATTGTTTTTCATTATATTCTTGAAGATTTTCTGCCACTCTATTAGTCTATATCTATCAGCATTATTATTCTCATCTATATGCGACCAATAACTTTTTTTAATAAGTTTAAAAAATTATAATAATAATTTTTTTAATAGGATATCCCTTATGTCCAACGTTATAGATTAATCTTTCGTAACGGATGAGACTAAAGTAAATAGCAAATTTCCTTTACGAAATTTAATATTTTTGCATTACCAGAGTTAATTTAACTCAAAATTAAAACCTCTAATTAAACTGAATTTTTTTACCATCCCATTCAAATATTATATGTATACAATTCAGTGAAAAATTTCAACCCTAAATAAAAAATAAAAGATTGAGTCTTGCTAACCAGTGCCCTCAGAGCAGTGGTTAAGGAATCTACAAATAAATATTTTGTTTTGGAAATATAAGATGCTACTTTTGATAAAGTAATGATTACACAATTTTTTACTCGACCAAACCCCAGAATTTGCAAAGTTTTCTTCTTTTTCCTCTTTTTTACTCTTTATTCCAAACCCAAAACTAAAGCCACGGATAGATATTGCACAAATTGTTCATTTTAGCCATCCCAATTTTAGTAATCAGTCAATGGTTGTTGTTATCACTAGTATTGACTTAAAGGTCAACATTGTCTTTATGACTATCAACACGGCATTCGTTTACTTTAGGGGTCATGCCGTGTCTGAAGTAGGACCCATAAAAAAATAGACCTTTGTGTCTGAAATATACACGTACACCTAATGCAAGACTCTATCACTTTTAAATAATTACTAGTAAATTTTTGTTGGATAAATATTTATAAAACTTTTTAAATGGTTTCCCACATTAATTATTAAATGAATTTCTAGCTTATAAAAAATTGCAATCGAAAGATTTTTACTTGTGAGTAATATAGACAATATCAATTAGATGATGCAATTGAAAAAGCAAGTAATATTATATTAAACATTAAAAATAACATTCATTGTCTCCGTGAACTTAACTTATTTGGTAAGGGATAATGCACAATTTATGCAGGGCCCAGAGTTCGAACCCCGAACACCTAACTTATTCAGCTGAAAGGTAAATTTCTCTAGCCATTAAGCTACTTGACAAAAAAAAAATACATTCATTACGAGACAATTCTTTGTTATAAGTATCACATTTAAAATGGGATAAAGAGTAGTAATAATTAAATGAGTTCGGCCTATCTTGTGATGCAGGGAAAAGGCACGTGATGCGGATACCGGAAGGTTGCAGGAAGTCAAGCTATTGTCTATCTCACGATGCAGGGAGACGACTCACGACGCGGATGTGCACGATTTTATGTGCAGGATGAATCTTACGTACCATGAGTTTATGGTTTATGTTAGTGGAAAAAGGCAAACTATTAGGAAATCAATAGGCTAATGGTTGAGGGCTTTAGGAGGTAAATTATAGGGTTTAGAAACACCATTCAAACATCTTGGATGTGATAAACCATTGAGTCTTGCCACATGAAGAGATTTGGGAAAAGGGTAAAAATTAGGGTTTGCTCTTAGAGATCTAGTTGAAGGCTAATTTCTTGTAATATTTTGTATCTCTATGTGTAAAGTTACTTCCTTGATTAGTGGAACGGAGGACCGATCTCTCTCCCAAAGCAGGTCAATTTGGACCAAATTGGATAAACAATTGTGTTTTTCTCCTTCTCCTTTTATCTTTGTTTGATTGTTTGTGCTTGCTAGATCACTTTGCTTTTGGTCGTTGCTATTTTTCCTCCACACATCAAAATATTGGTGTGAGTTTTGATATGAACTCACAACACCTAGCTAAAAATCCCATATGTCATGGAAATGACAAGAACTTCGAAACAAGGTTTCACTTTCTAAGGGATCAAAGGGATCAAGTGAATAAAGACAAGTTAATAGTTGAATGTTGTCCAACACAGGAGTAACAAGCATATTTGTTTACTCAAACAGTCAAGAGAGACCAATTTTTGAAGTTAAGAAAAGAATTGAAAGCTGTAACTTTCTATAGTTTGAATTAAAAATGAGTATTCAATGTAATTCAAACTTGTTAGAGGTAGTTAGTTGTTACTTGTGTTGTAGGTTACATGTTTGCTGTTGATGTCTAGGAGTGAGTTAGTTTTTAACTAACTATTTTACTGGTGTACTTGTTTTACAAGCAACCAGGTTTGTCAGTTGCAATCTCACCTTTAAAAGGTGTTGACACATCCTTGTAATCAATTCATTCACTCATATATAGCAAGTAGTGCATGTTGTTGATTTTCTATCCAACAATTATATCTTTAACTATTTATTACTCATTCTTTCTCTGATTCTTTTAATTTATCTTTCTTATATCTTTAATAAAGAAGAATTTGGTAAAGTTACTCATCATTTTTCTTTTTCATACAAAGTTAACTAAAATTTTATTTTTGACAAAGTAACTATATTTTTTAATGTGTGAATTGTAGAAGCGATTTATAATTTGAGACATAAGTAGTAGTAAATTAGGTAAAACAAAAGATATTTCATTCATTCAAATTTGTGGATTACATCGAAAACAACACAAATTTCATGTTGCTAAAATTGAAAAAAGATGAATCTACGAAAAAATTCACAACATCCAAATTAATAGTATAAAACAACGAAATATCTACAAAATTGACAAAATTAAAGTGGATGGAATAACAATATGTCAGGATCTATAATGAATCAAAGTTGATCTGTCAATCTAAACGAAAAGATTACCGCAACAAGACAGGAAAGTTAAACTATGTCGCATTTAGATGGGAAAATTATACAACACCACGCTTAGATTTTTTTTTTTTTTTGGTGTTGACCACACTTAGATTATGAAATCGCAAAAACTAAAAAAATCGAAGTGAATGTTCACATTTATTTTGATTAAAAGGAAAGAAAAACAATACATATGTATGATTCTCAATGAAAAATACCCTAGACAACCCCTCCACAACGAATGACGAAGAAGAAGAAAGGTTAGATGAAGCCTCTTGCAGAAAAAAAACTTCAAAGATGATATTTTCATGAACAACGAAATTAACTAAATTAACTAATTAGTTTAATTAAATGAGAGTTATATATAGAGACAAAGATTTCTTAGTTGAGAAGCGAGCGCCTAACTTTGATGGTTTTATGTAGAAAGATTTCTTATTTAAGGACTAATTAGTTTTGCTTCTTTCTCTTTTCTTTTCCTTAGAAGAAAAAATTAAGAAGGAAAAGTCTAGTTGTTGTATTTGAAAAGTAAAACCACACATATTCCTAGATAAAGGCACACTTAGCTTGGTCAAATATGGACATGCATGCCAAGGAGTATCATGTAGTAATAATATTCAAGTGATAATTTACTTTCTGACTAGTTGCACGCTTCCAAATAATATGACATTTTTAGATGATGATGAGAGCATGTATATGGATCTTAATTCCTCAGTGGATTGGGTTAATAGATAGTACTAACTACTCCATTCTGCTTTTGTTTGTAAGTGATTGATATTGCAAACTTATATATGACATTAACATTATGATTACAATCTCATAATAGTGTTTTAGCGATTCTTGGTGTTCTAGCTAAGTTCTGTGATATTCTGCATGCACAGAGATACTGATGATGAGTGGAAATGAAAGAAACAAAGAAATAATAGTTGATCTCCATGCCATGCGGGCCAGACATCATTCACGGGTTCTTCTATTGCTAGATTCTCGGCTCGCATCATCATCATCATCATCCCATAGGAAAACTTCTATATCTCTCTCCCTTTACGTATACATTATGGTTTCCAACAAAACACTTTATCAACTTTTTTTTTATTTTTAAAATGTTGTGTACACCTTCGTATACACCTTAAAATAAAGAGGAAATCAGAAGAAAAAAAATGATGTGATAAATATAATAGTTTGGTGATGTGATAAGAAGAGATAGATAAAAAGTGAAGTGTTGAGTGTATGAAATTAGGGATGGATTATCATTATTAAGTGGGATCCACATTTTTTCAATATTAAAATATTGAAATGTAATGATATACAGTTATTGATAGTTGATTAATGAGTCTCATTTAAGAAATTTTTGTGAGATGTTGGGTTAGAGAAATTGAGTGTTTATTAGAAAATACTATTAAGAAATTATAAAAGAGTGATGTGTAATGTGAGACCCATTTAAGTAAAAGAAAAATAGGTATCTTCATACTTTGATGGTCAATTTTTAATGTAATTGAAGGTGTTGCATCTCTCCATTTCATCTCAATCGGTGTTGCTTCACAATTGAAGGTGTGTCTTTTCTTGTTTTTGCCTCTTCAATTTCTAGTTTTAGTTGTTTGCATTTAGGGTTATTTGAGTTTTATTTACATGGTTTGGAAAAAGAGATTGGGTTAGGGTTAAGAAGATTTTTTGAGTTATATGCACATGCATTGTTGAGAAAGAAGATTCTGCTTAACCTTGTTCTGTGACTTTTAAGGTACACAAGTTGTTAAATTTGTGTACTCATACACAAGTACATTGATAGCTTTAGAGATATCATATTTCAATTCAATGGATATGATTTTGTGATACACTATATACCATATCATTGCCGATAATTAAGAAAACTGATTTACTTGTATCCTGCAACTATAAGTAATTAAACCTGAATAAAATGTGAAGAGAAACTACCAAATAATAATAATTCTCTCAAAGAAAAAACTACGAAATAATATACTGACAAAAATTTGTTTATTTAATTTGGATAATACCAAAAGGATAATAATTTTTTTTTTGTTACCAAAAAAATAAAGGATAATATTTTTAAAAAATATTAAATAAGTCACTTTTTTATAACTTATTAAATAAGATGAAATAAAGAAATTTTTAACAAAAGATGAAATAAAATATGAATTTTTAAGTGTAAGCTAAAAAATAATAACGGAAATCTGAAAAAATAAATAAATTATCAGCTCATTTATCATAGAGGCATTTGTATAATACACACAGTCTTTCTATATAGTTTGACATTATTCTGACAAAGCCTCTATTTTGATTTACATATGAACTAAAATTGTTGGCGATAAATTATTGTAAGGACTATAAGCCAAAAAATTTCGGTAGTAGGCAGTCAATTTGTTTTTTTTTTTTTATAATGATTAAAAATGAAATATTTAAATTTTATTGAAACTATTTATAATTGCAGTTTTTTTTTGACAAAATTTATAATTGCAGTTATGTGGTGCACATGACTTTTTAGTATTTTTTAATGTTAAAAGTTACTTTTTAGTTATCAATAATTGTAAAGTGTACATTGTGGTGTTTGCGAGACAGCGGAGCTTTTATTCATTGGTTGTGATGTTTTTGGAAGCGTCTGGTATCTTATTTGTCACTGGTTGGGTGTCCCGTGTGTTTTTCCTAGCTTGGTAACGGAACATTATTTTCAGTTTATTCATTTGCCCGGACTTCCGTGATCCTCTCTGGTGTATCTTAAGGTTATTTGACTTGCTTGCACTTGGGCAATTTGGAAGGAGAGAAACAACTGTGTCTTCAAAAACGTGGTTATTGATCCTCTCAATATTGTTGAAAAAGTGAAGCGGAATTCCTTTTTGTGGTTTTCTTCGAATTCTGTACCTATTTCTTTTGGTTTTCATGATTGGTGGCGACACCCACTCCTTTGTATGGGTGTCATGTAATGTTATTTTATTTTTGTTTGGTGGTGACATCGTTGTTAGGTGCTTGTCGTTTGTAACAGGCTTTGGGTGATTCATCACTTTTAACACACCTTATGCGGACTAAATCACTTTGCTTTTGAGCAATTTATACCATTTTGATTTGTTGAAAAAAAATATTCATATATCTATGACCAATAGTGCACTTGTGTATGGGTACACAAATTTATCAATTTGTGTACCCTAAAAGCCACCACCTTGTTGATTAGCCTCTTTGTTTTTCGATATTGGGTTAGTCTCCTAGTAAATCCATATTTTTGCTAATTAGTTTGTTAGATTCAATTGGACTTAATGATTGTGGTGATTATTGTTTTATCAAAGGCTTGTTTTAATTTGTTTATTTGAGATTCTTTACTAGCCTAAGAATTTATGAAATTGATTAGGAGAGATTATCGAAACAACCTATAGCATGTACATAAGCTGTATTTAGCTTTTTTCCATTAATGTAGCTTATGAAAATAACTTATAATTTATATATGAAAATAGTCTTGTTCAAAAAAACTTATATGAAAATGGTTTTGACTAAATATTTTGTTTTGTCAGGGAAATAGTTTATAGGTATACATAAGCACTTATATCACAAGTGATTGTGCTATGAGTACTTAATTTAGTTTTATTTTTATCCAAACAAGACTTTAAGTTTGGATTTCGGCCACTATTGTCCACACTCCACAAGTTACAACAACATCATCTCTAGCTGCAGCTTATGCCTCAACTGGACTTACAGTTTTGTGAGAAATTTTAACACAGGAAAAAGGATTGTTAAACCTTTGTAAAATTGTCGCTATTTGCTTCATCTATTTGGTTACAGGTAGAATTAATATGTGAAAACTTTGAATTTAAACTTAACTTATGACTGAAGTACCACAAATGACCATCTTTTATGATTCCTTTCTTTGATACTTTGTCCACTTTGTATTATTGACTTTCATAACTCTTAATTTTCATCTAGCTACTATTTCCTTTGTTGTTGTGTGATGGAGAATTGTTTTTGTCATATTTGTTGTTTCTGGTTTTTATGTTTCTTTTATGACTGTGTGTTTATGTGTGATGTGTCCAACTACTGCAATAGCTCGCCACAATATTTATGATCTCTTTTATTATGGAGGTTGTTGTTTTGTTATTATTCCTTTCACATCTCTCAGTTTGTCAATCCAAGCTGCTCAATCTTCACTATAGCGCAGTCAATTTTTTTAATCTTAAGCTTGTGTCCCGGTTCAGTTTCTGGTGTTGTACTGTGGGACTGCTGTGCAGGTGTTAGTGTTGGAATGATGACCTCTAATGTTGTTATATTGAGCTCGGGAGAGAGTTAGTTTGCCAGAGTATATGGTTGGTGTTGTGATTCATCTATTTGTGAGTGTGTGTGAGGTTCTTTTGGTGTTGGTTTAAAAGTTGTATCTCTTCAACTATTTAGAAGGTCGTTTGGTCTTTGGTGTTCCACACCTCAGAAAACTGTAGATTCTTTTTGCATGTGACATTCCGCGGCTTGAATATTAGCTTATACTCGACTCAGATCAAATGAGTATTCTAGTTTGTTTTTTTTAGTATAGTTTTGATATAAGTTATTGTTTTTCACAAAAGCATATGAAAAAAGATAATAGATGGATTAAACTTAAGCCTTTTGTAACACTTTGTCTGAAAAAGGCTTCACCCCCGAATGAAAACATTGAAGAAGATACTAGTATGAGTTTTGATGAAGTTTGCATGATATCCATCATTTAGCGACCTTCCATGTTTCTCGAGGTCTACGAAGAATTACAAATGCAGGGTAAAATAATGGCAACGCCCGTTAAAGATTGTGGTCACATTTTTCATTATTTTTGTCATCTTAAGATTGTAGTACATTTTATTACTACATTTTATCTATCAAGTATTTTGAATTGCATATCTACATTTCAATGAGTATTCTTATATATTTTAGTCTTGTTACACACTATATCAATGGCCAGCTCGATTCATCACTGTCTCTTGGAACTTCTAATGAACTTTTATGAGAACCAAACTACCCAAATATTAGCAAAGTTCTGAAGCATATAGCCACAATTTTACAAAGTCGTAGCCATCTTTTTTTCCTGCATTCAAAGTTACGCATCTATAAATTTATCAACCTCAACATAGAAAAAAGTAATGAAATTGGAGTCCAAAAAACATAATAGGTGGTCACTTTTGATATTTCACTGCTAAGCTGGCTTAAAATGATATAGTTTTCATAGGATAACTCTAGGTAACCAAATAATTGAAGCATATAACCACAATTTTATAAAGATGTAACCATCTTTTTCATATGTTTAAAATTACTCATCTATAAGTTTATCAATCTCACAATAGAATATTAATGAAATTAGAGTTTGAGAAACATAAGAGTTGGTCACTTTCTGTATTTCAGTGATAAGTTGATTTAAAATGATATGTTTTTTCACATGATAGCTCCAACTAGCCAAATATGAACGCATATAACCATAATTTTACAAAGGCATAACCATCTTTTTTTTCTTCTTCATGCGTTCAAAATTACTCACCAAAACGTTACATGATAATTAAGATACAAATGGACACGGTGGATACAATGTTTATGTAGTCAGAACTCAAGAATTAACTGAATTCCCTTAGCCTTCCTAAAAAAAAAATACCAAACTCTCTAAGTCTTTACCTACTTTTTATCAAAGGTGTAACTACATTTTTTTTATACCGTAGAACTTAACATTTGTGACTTTTTTTTTATCACTCCATAACATTATAACGTATAAGACATATAAAAAGAACACACTCATGATATTTCTCTAATAAGTTTTGAGAAAATAAATAGTTTAAAAAGAAACTCGTGAACTACCAAATTCTTGAAGCATTCATCCACTTTTTATGAAAGGTGTAGCTACAATTTTTTAAGCGTAGAAATTAGTCACATAAAATGGGCACACTCTAGTATTTCTCTGATAAGTTTTGAGAAATTTAAAAATATTATAGAAACTCGCGATTTAACTAAATTCCACTGCCTCTTCAGATTTCATTTCTCAAGCTATATGTCATGTTCTTTTTGTCAATGGAAAACTCTATTGAAATTGATAGTTCTAATGGTGAGAAAAAAGAATTTTATTCCAAAGGAGCATCAGAAAAAAAGGAATAAAGTTTTTTTCTACAAAATCCTTGAATTGGAAAGCAAAAAAGTTCTTTGTTTACCCCTCAATTTTTTATAGAAGGTTAACATTTTCTCCATTTGTGTTTTCCGCGTTGTATCAAGTTTTGAATTTTTATTTCTTATCTTGGTGTTTGGTGTTATATTTCATCCAATAATGATTATTGTGTTCTTTCAACCCGAGGGACCCATAAATTTTAAGTAGTGTGGACAACGTATATAATTTTCCAATTTTTTTTTTGAAGGATCCTTGCAGTTTTGATTTTTCTTTTTTTTAGAAAAATAGAGTAAAAATATTCATTTAAAAACTCACACACATGAGTGAGAATCCTGGATTCGAACTCGGATCAGGACATCTAGTCTAAAAATAATTAATTGAATAAATTTCTCTTATAATTTATAACGTAGGCCTTAATAATTTAATTAAATTTCACTATCATTTCTTCTTTTTTTTCCATAATATACATAGATATTAGTTTTCCTTTTTTTTTTTTTTGCTAATGTTGTGAGGGCCAAGGTCCACATACCCTTGTATATATGTGGGGCCACCCATATGTATGATGTCATATAAAGAAGGCTATTACTTTTCTCATCCTATGTGGTTCTCATGCGCCCTGCAAATATTTCTAAAATGCCATTCGAATTTTAAAATCCAAAATAATGCAAAAATTGGTTCGGATTATATTTTGATATGTATAAGAAAAATCAACCCTCCCCCCATTTTACAGTTTCACTTTTCACTTTCTCTCTCCCTTATCCCAAAATCCGAACCACACAATTTTGTCCAAAGTTTGAGTTTTTTTACTCGAAATTATCACATTCGAAGCTTTACCAAACAGCAAAAAGAAGGTTAGTCTTGATTCCCTCTACATGCAAGACAATTTGTTCGATTTTTTCTGTACACTAAACCCGTTCGGATTTTAAAATCCGAACTTGATTGTTGCAGTTTGGATTTTAAAATCCGAGTTCTTTCGGTAGCAACTTTTTTACTTTGTTTTGTGTATTTTCTGTTGATTGTGTGTTACCATATTATGCATGTTACATGTATGGATCATGTTGAACACAAAAGGGGTGACGGAGTAACAACACATGCTTCTGTTAGGGAGAGCGTTTGGAGAGATTACAGGCGGAGGGTAGATTTCCCGATAGGCGTGGGGGTGGCAGGGCATGCCGCGGTGGTGCTGATGACGAGCCTCAGCCTCAGATTGACATGGAGATGGAGGTGGAGCATCAGATGGAGGATGATGTTGAGGCTAAGAAGGAGGTGGGTTATGATGATGATGAGCATTAGCTGCGGAAGCATGTGCCGGAGCCAGAGCCAAAGGAGTTTGATGACTATCATGGTGGCCCACGCGACACTACTATGCTGACGAGGTACCATGTTGACGTGGCCAGGATGGCGGCTGATGGTGAGGTAAGACACTATTATTTTGGTTAATTTTGTGTTATATATATTTGATTAATTTTGGTTAATTGTGCACTTATTATGTTGGTTAATTTTGTGTTATATATATTTGATTAATTTTGGTTAATTGTGCACTTATTATGTTGGTTAATTTTGTGTTATATATATTTGATTAATTTTGGTTAATTGTGCACCTATTATTTTGGTTAATTTTTGTAATATATATTGTTTTGTTAATTTAATGTATTATTTTGATTTTAATTTTTGCAGTGACGTGGAATTTAAAATGTGTAAACAACGGGAAGAAGATAGATGTGATACATGATAAGCAAAACAAGACTATCATGGCAGCACAGTGGTGGTGTGATGGACTGAGAGCCACCAGTCTTTAGTGACTGCAGGATACCAGTTACAACTAGATTGACCACAGGCTGTGTTCTGCATTTGCGGAGAGGTGGCATGAGGAGACATCGAACTTCCATCTTCCGTTTGGGGAGATGACAATGACACTTGATGGTGTGTCCTATTTCCTACATCTTCCCATTGATGATATGCTTTTCCCACAAGAGTATGATAAAGGGCGAGGTTATGAAGATGATGATTCAACATTTAGGGGCTGATTCGAAAGACGTGTTGAAGGAGGTTGCTGACACTAACGGTGGACATGCACGATTTAGCTACTTGAGAAGAATTTTCAAGGAGCGTCTTTTGGAACAGTTGGGGGCATCCAATGAGGGTGATATGGTTTTGACGAGGAAGTTACATGAGCAGGCTCTCCGCATATATTTGCTCTACTTGGTGGATATCACTCTCTTCACTGACAAGAGCGCTTACTATGTGGATATTGCTTATCTGAAGTACTTCAGAGACCTGGAGCTTGTGGCTGGTTATGCATGGGGAGTTGTTGCACTTTCACACTTGTACATGGATCTTAACAATGCCTCCTATTACAATACCTAGCAGGATACTTAACTATAAATAAATATTTATGTTTATTCATTTGTATGTCTTGATTGTTTGTATATTTACATGTGGTTGTCTTTTTTGCAGGCTTGGGTGTTTCGGCACTTCAGGAGTATGAGTAACAAGGATGTTTGGGGTGGATATTGGAAACGTCAGCATCCACGCGCCATGGTGTTTGTACCGTTCAGGGGTATGTCTACACCAGACGAGAACAGAGACCATCTGGATCAGCTGGATTTGGCGACTGTTACCGTGAGCTCATATGTAATGCACCTTGCTGCATGTCCGTTCGAGGAGGTCAGACTTTACTCTGGATGGCTCAGATACGGTACCCGCAAGGTGAAATATCTATCGGAGCGGGTGCTTCGTCAGTTTGGGTACATGCAGACCGTCCCCAGACATCCACATGACAGTGCACCTATTCAGATGACCTTAGGTCAGATCAGCTACTGCTGCGCGAACCATGATGATCATGTGCTAACAATTGAGCAATTGGGGTAACTTGTTATTCAAGGTGTAGAGGCGAAGCCGGGCTACATCAGATGATTTTATCTCATCTCTCATCCACGCATGATTCTTCCAGATCAGGATGGTCAGGTCCCGAGGGTACCAGAGCACGAGGCCCTTGATGAGATTGTTGCTGAGGAGGATGGAGAGCAGGGGTACTTTGATCTGGCCGGAAGGTTGGGCCGTATCAGAGACCATGTCTATGTTGTGATGTTCAGTGGTGTGATTGCGCGAGGGTCTCCTGATTGAGTTCATCTGGAAGATGTCTTGAGAGAGGTTCATGGAAGACGGGTTTACCGCAGTAGGCGTGATGTTGAGGGTGGCGGGGGAGGGGTTGATTTTATGTTATGGTGTTGTAACCATTGGATAATTTTTATTTTCATTTTAATGTTATGTTTGAACAATTGGTTTGTAACCTTTGAATAATTTGAATTTTTAATCGAATACTTGAAATTTGTGTTTTATTGTTAATTTCTGTTGTGGATTGAATTTTATGTTTGAACATCTAATCAATGTATTTTTATATCGTTTAGAACCAATTTAAAGCGCCAAATGCATGTGTCAGCCAAAACAAATCTTGTTTGTTTCTGTGCTGACACAGTTCGGATTATATAATCCGAAATGTTTTTTGCACTTTTCAGATTATATAAACTGAAATGTCCCTTTTTCCCTCCAAATGTTGACTTTTGACGGGGTGTTTGATACGTTCAGATTATATAATACAAACTGGCTAAAAAAAATCGGATTATATAATCCGAATCCATCTAATACAATTTAGCATCAAGATCCTTCAAGGTGCTTCAAGCTCCAACATGGTCAGAATTTTTCGGATTATATCATTCAAAACTAGTTTAAATTATATAATCTGAAACCACTTGTGTTGTCCTTTTCTTATCTCATTTTCAATTGTCATACCCCAATTTTTGACCTAAGACGTCACTGACACGTGACATTCATACGCCGTTCGGCTCTGATTTTCAGTAAAAATTTCGGCAGAGAGGTATTTTAAAATACCTCATTTTTGGTTCCGAGTCGGGCCCTCTTCTCTCAATTTTAATTTAATTTTAGTTTTCATCTTTTATTTAAATTCTTTTAAATTAACCTTAAA